>Ga0302268_1001060_pt1 | contig 16272 bp, 12 predicted proteins | sample III_Bog_E2_1_FD_194554 | JGI IMG/M metagenome (GOLD analysis project Ga0302268, IMG submission 194554) | Peat permafrost microbial communities from Stordalen Mire near Abisko, Sweden - III_Bog_E2_1 | ecosystem: Environmental > Terrestrial > Soil > Wetlands > Peat | place: Sweden: Abisko...
AACCCCAACCCCAACCCCAACCCCAACCCCAACCCCAACCCCATTACTATATCTAATTATTCCTCTCATCATTTGATTTTACAATTATTTTTAAAAGAAAATAAAATAATGCAATAATAATAATTTACATAAACCATTTCGTTTTTACTCAAATTTAACACCTCAATTAACAATAATTTTTAATATTTATGGTTTACTTGAGTTATAATCACTTATCAAATCCGTTATTTCTTGCCCAGTCAGTGACATTGACAACTGCTCGATATTTTGGATTTTCTTTTTCAGCTCTATGAAATGCTTTTGGCAAATTATCAAAACTAAAATATTCGTTAATTGATTTTATTCCATAGTATGCAATAAATTGAAGCATTTCCTTGACTTCATTTATGGATCCAACATTTGAGCCAGCAATTGTAATTTCATTATTGATCAGATAATCGTTGTCTATCTTATAAATGGCATCATTATCTGGAATTCCAACCATTATGTGAACTCCTTGTGGTTTTGTTAGCCTTTGATGAAGCTTATACAGTACAGGGTTATCAATAAAAAGAGTTGATAGAACAATATCGTATTTTCCCTCATTATTAGCCAACTCCTCCAGGTTGGTTGAATTCTGGATATCATTAGCTCCCAATTGCTTTAGCGAATCAACATTATTTATTTTAGTAGTAAAAGCAGTGACTATCATTCCCAGTTTATTGGCAAACTGAATTGCCACATGCCCAAGACCTCCGATTCCGATAATAGCACATTTTGCGCCAATTTTTTGATATCTTTTTAATGGAGCATAAACTGTAATACCAGCGCACAGGAGAGGTGGCAAATCATGTAAATCTAATCCTTATGGCAGTTTAAAAGCCCAATTATTATCAATTTGTAAATGAGTGCAATATCCTCCGAAATATTCACCATACAAATAAATTCTATCCTCACACAGCTGAGTATGTCCTTTTTTGCAGTATCTGCAACTCAGATCTGAATATCTAACTGGAGTAACTCCAACTTTATCTCCAACTTTAAGTGAAGTTACGCTTTATCCAATTTGAGTAATTTCTCCAACTATTTCATGGCCTGCACAGCAAGGAAAATTGACAGGACCTTTGTTAATTAATAAATACCCCAGTGTTCCCTTAAATGCATGATATCTGAGTGACAGATTGAAGTGTGTAATATCTTCAAGCGAACATCACCTGCTTCGAGAGGCCAAAATTTAAAGGGATACATAACAAGTTAAGAGTCCTTGCTTGTGGCAACCCAAGCAACAGCATCAGCCTCTTATATAGAGGCTTTTGGATATAGTGGATGATCTATTTCTTCTTGCATAGTTTCAGATTAGAAATATTAATTATGAATTGTGAAGTTGAAATATCTTTTAATTCTTCTAATTTATTTTTGAGAAAAAATTGCTTCTAAAACATTTTTCCTTTTTGAATATAATTGACTGTTTTAAAAAAGAAATTGCATTTCTCATTATTGAAAGTCATTTAGCTCTCGATATAGCGATTTTTAAAATATAAATGACAGCTTTCGCAAATAAATACCAACAATTAGCCGCATTTGCCACTAAAAGAATGGCTCAGGGAGACTCAGTAGCTTTTCATCCACCCTCAACCCAAATGTGGTAAACCGGTGACGGAATAATAAATCAAAATAAAATTATAGTATCAGGATGGAACATTAATGGCTTTAAATCCATTTATCAAAAAGGTGAACTTATTAATTTCATCAATCACTTCCAACCTGATTTCTTTTGCATTAATGAAACCAAGATTAATCTAAATAAATATGAAGAATCAATCAAGGGAAAGGTCTTCTTTCAAGGATATTATTAGTTTTGGAATTTTTGTAAGATCAGTGCCGGATATTCCGGAGTTGCTATCTACTCTAAGTTCAAACCTCTCCAAATTATTGAAGATCTTCCTAAACATTAAACTGAAAGTCTTTAGGGAAGGCTTTTGACTCTCGAATATGAGAAATTTTATTTAATCAATGTTTATAAGCCCAACTCTGGGCAGGCTTTATAAAGGCTTGAATACAGAACTCAGAAATATGATCAATTTTTCAATGAATACGTGAAAAAGCTGATGGAATTAAAGCCAGTTGTAATATTTGGAGATATGAACACGGCCCATCATTAGATTGATCTGGCAAAACCTAAGCAAAATAAAAATAAGGCTGGATTTACCATTCCGTAACGATCTAAATTGACTTAATTGTTAGAGTTAAATTTGATAGATTCATATAGATTTTTCCATCCTAAAAACCAACAATATACCTATTGGTCTTATATGAATGGAGCAAGATTAAACAATATCGGCTGGAGAATAGATTATATCATTGTCGATGCTAGAATAAAATTAATCAATGCCGATATTCATGACAATATTATGGGTAGCGACCATTGTCCGATATCTGCGACAATTGAACTTTCTTGAATAAATTGATTTTTTAAATTAATTAATATGATAGTCTATAGCCATTAAAAAATATTTGATCCTGTGTATGATAATATTACGTTTTAACTCATGAATACTCCAAAATATTCTGTGAATTTGAATCGTAACGTCAGTCCCATGAGAAGTTCTAACAAATCAAGATATTACAGTGCTGAAGAGGTCAACAAAATAGTTCGAAGCGCCTTTGAACCAAAAATACAGTTCCTGATGCAATAGTTATAAGACAAGCAGAAAGTAATTGCCAAGCTAAATAATAAACTTAATTAAAACGACGAAAAGTTAATTCAACAGCGCGATATGTTCTAGGCTTATCTCCGCAAGCAAAAGTAATCCCTTCATACTCAATCCTCTATCGTAGCGACAATAAACCAAATTATCAACGATAAAACCAAACAATATTGGGAGACAATTTCGGCACAGATCATACAAATAGGGAACAAAGTCAAGCAATAATTCGATCCAAAGCGACTTTAAGCTATGATTCAGAATTAAATGGACAGGTTAAAATTGACAGTAAATGAATTCATATAAAATTTCAAAAAGAAAAGTAATTCCTATTGGCAAAAGATCAAAGAAGCATTGAATAAGATTAACTCTAAAATTACAGCCAGCGAAAGAGACATCATGGATCTGAATTTGAAAATTTAAAATTTTCAGGCTCAAAGAAAGCATGATCATTAAACAATTAATGAACTGCAAAATTCAAAAAATGTGGTTAAAAATTTAATACAGCTTAAGAAGAGCGTCGACAATATTTATGAGAACTATCAAGCAGTCCTTAATTTGCAAAAGGGATTAAAACAAAAGATTGAAGACGGAAATATGGATTCTTTATGGCAGGAACACGAGTTGTTTGGATCCAATGAGGCAATATTTCCTCCACAATCACAAGATATTGTTGCGCTATAATATTCAAAAGAAGACATACCTTTGTAGCAGTAGAGACAGCATGATTTCTAAAAGAAGGATAATACAACTCAGCCTATTCTTTCCCCCCTAAAGGTGTATCCTGATAAATCATCTTCTGATTTACTGCAGTTACAAAAGACAACTCCAATGATCAATAGATAGAATGGAGACCATTCGTAGATGTTTTCCTTGAATACTTCTCAAGGAGCAATGAACTCTCGCATCCACAACAGTACTATTTTGGTGAATCTATCTCTGGAAAATAGAAAATAAATGTGTTTGGGTATCAAGGAAAGATTGCTATAGCTGATCGAGATCAAAAATTTGAGCAAGCCGTTGTAAATTCGATATGACTAGCAGATAAATTACCTCAAGAGCTCATAAGGAAACTATTTGTTCGATGTAAAGGGAAACATGTTCAAGATAAACATGGGATAATTAATAAAACTTGAAGAAGAGGGGATAGTAACTCGCAGTAATAAATTTAAAAAGCATTCGCTTTCGACTGATAAAGTAAAAAGAAGTCAATGCTGATGCTATTTGTTTGCTATTGCTTTACCACTCATGATAAACAAATATATAGGATAAATTTGTATAACAAATGCAATCAAATGTCTACTTTTAGCAATTATCAATTTAATAAAGGTTGGCTAATAAACAAAAATTATATATATTGTGTATCAAATTTATAGAAGATCATCGATGAGGCTTCACTACTTACCCCAAAGAGCATTGAGAAGAGGCTTTGGCCCATCTATCAGAATCTCTTAGAACTGCTCTATCAGGTATCGATGGACCAACTTAGAGTTTAATCAAATTCATCCAAGAGAATAATGGAAGACCACAGGACACAAATATTTTGACTGATATTAATACTATTATTAATAGTGTATTAGATCTTAAATTCATAGATGATTAATATGTTTAATAATTAAATTGGCTATGGATTTATTGCTATCATTTATTCCTCATAGATTTTTGCGTTTTTAAATCTGAGTGAAACAAGAAGTACTTATGTTTTGACATCTTTTATTTGCTTTTTAAGTCTCTCATTTTATTCTTTGGCTGCCTCAAATTCCTGTTTTAATTTGCTACCATCCACTTCGCCTCCGCCTCCTAGCATACGCTTCATATAATCAACTGCATTTCCAGGTTTTTCAGGTTCTTCATAAAGCTGAACCAAAATTTTAGTGAGTTGATCGACAGCTCCAGTTTTTTCAAGGTACTTCTTGAATTATTATTTTTTGCTTTAAACTCCACCCTAAGTTAATGTTGTTATTACCTGGGACATGCTGACGAAATAAGTTATATAATTATTATAATTTCACCATAACAAAAAAATAAATGAAAAATATTAACAATCAACTTAGTGACTTGAGACTGTCCAATTTTTATTACGTATTGATAAATTACTCACATTTTCTGATCTGATTCTCACACATTTAAATACCCATCATATTTTTCATTGGGTCTCTTAATTTTGTTTTAGAATAAATGTCTTTTAGCTCGATAAACAGATTCTTCTTAATGGACAACTTCTCATCGTCAGTTTCCTTTTCTATTTTTTATAGCACTTGACTTTCTTTTAAATTTTATTCCAGTATCTTAGATAATTCTTCAAATATATTCAAAGCTCTATCTGGTAAATTCATCATATGCAACAATTTGCCGTATTGAAGCTCAATTTTTAACAAATTTATATGATTTGAACTGTACCTCTTTTGAGCCACTTTTATGCAATACTGAATTTCATTAATAGCCTGCTCATATTGCTTATTATGGTGAAAATTTAAACCATTTGACAAGTGAATTACCCAGGCATTGGGATGATCAGGCGGAAACCTCGAGAATATTTCGGTTGCTTTATAGTGGTACTTAATGGCCTAGTCATAATCATTAAGATTTCTAAGATATTTGTACAGATTTGAATAGGAGATGGCATTGGGAATGTTAAACTTTCCCATCTATCTTTATCTAATTTCAATGGCCTTGAGGATATATTTTTAAAAATCATTTGTTTATCCTAAGCATATCATAATATCAGCTTGCTCTTCGTAAATAGAAGCTAATAAAGTTTTGTTCTGCCCGTTTTCTACTATTTTATTGGCTATTTTTTTGATGTTTTCCAACTCTCTCAGAGCCAACTCATGTTTTAATTGGCGATTTAATACTTTAACCTTATGTAAACGTGTTTACATATAAAGAGGATTATTCATAAGAATTTTATTGTATTCAGAGTTGTCCACTTTTAATAACGCTTTCTTGAGAACCTGTTCTGCCTATACGATATGCTTGAAAGCTCGTTTAACTTCTCCTCTTGCTAAGGCTATTTTGCCCAGGAGAAGCATGCATTTGGCTCCTTATGAGTGCATCATAGCTGACTTATTATTAGTCATTTACGTCATAGTCTGTTCCGCATGTTTTAACAGTGAATAGTCATAATCGAGCTCTGCCATTTTATTCTAAACCAATAAAACTTTGGGATGAGAATTTCCTTTGTTATAGATCATATTGTTAGTTGCTTCTATATAGCCTAATTTTGATTCTTGATAGAGTCGCTTATGGTCACTAAAATCAAAACTATAGCCTTGATTTTAACTTTTTGCTTTATTTAACTCTTGCTCTGGAAAAGTTAATTTTTTATGAATTATTTAATGCCTTTCAGTAGCCAGCATTTGACTGTAGATGCCTATATCTTCATGATGTGGATCTTAGTTCTTTATCAACTAAATAGCAGTTTCCATAGCATCTTCATATTCAGTAAATTTGTTTTCTTTGTCAATGACACTTGCTTCAAGGACATGGTATTTTGCAGTAAGGAGAGCACTAAAAGAGCGATCCTTTGGTATTTTTTTGAAGTACTCTAACGCTGCTTTTTTACTTTCTTCCAACATTTTCTTGTCTCCTGTCTTTTCGCATAGTTATTTTTTCACATTTTCAATTTAAAGTTGGATTTAATTAATCTCATCTTACTTACATTCGAAATCTACCTATTACTACGAAAGTTTTAGCAATTTAAGCTCTTTTTATTCCTCGAGTTAGCTAAAGGTTTTTCCCATGCACAGGCAGCAAAGAGACGAAACAAAATAAGATCTGTTGATTTATGTTCGTCTCTTCTCAAAAGACTTCTCAGTTTATTTGATAATATTATTACTTTGCTAAAGATCGATTTTTGCTCCGGCAAAGTCACCAATTTTTAATTTCTTTTGGGCTCTATCTTTAAGCAATTTGAGTTTTAAAAACCAATCATCCTCATTGATTTTAAGGCAATAGTCAATTGACTATTAATATTTTACAATATCCTCTTTTATCTCAAAGATATTCGCATTTTTAAGAACTACATTGCTTGAACTTTTAGGCGGGGGGACTTCGGAGTTAAATTATTTTTTAAACAATTGCAGAGATTTCACTGCGCTTTAATAGGCTCCATCAAGGTCACCCATTTAGATTTGAACATTTGCTAGTTTTCCATAATTTTTTCCATTGGTTTCTCCTTCCTCTATCTTTGTGTGATAGTATTCTAAACATTTTTAATGTTCTTGAGCCATCAGTAAGACATCTCCATCATCCTCAATTGCCTTAAAAGTCGTTGCGCAGTAACTATAGTTGGAAATCACTGCTTTTTAATAAGGATTGATTTTGGATTGTTTGGTTTGTAAAATATGGATGAGGGCTCCATATTAAAGAGTTATTTTTCTTACAGCAGAGTCCAAATCTAGCCCACTAACCTTAAAGACATTGAGAGAGTTAAAAAGTATTTATTCTTCGTTTTTAAAAGCATCATCAGCTAATCCATATCGGTTAATTTCTATAAAACCGTGATCATAAAGTTCTTCATTAGGATTTGTAGCTCTTGTTTTAACATGAATTTCTATAAGATAAGAATCGTTATCCATAAATTTTTCTGCCACAGATCGTTTGAGAGAAGTGGAAGTGAATCCTAAAAGTTCGATGAATGATCCGATTTTTAATTATTTTACATCAGTATTTCTAAGTTTTGCTCCACGATAAGAGACGATACTAGTATCATGCTGATTGGTTTAATTTTTAAATCTATTGTAGAAATGTTTAATAGAATGATAGGTTTAATTAAAAGGAATAGTACAAGGCCGAAATTCTTCAGCACTTCGTGATAATCGCAAGATCGAATTGGTGAGTCCATAGTAGAAAGTTTATCGAACATAAAATTTTAATATTTGCTTAAACTTATCTTCACTATTCTCACTAGTGTGATTAATCTGTTAATAATCGGAAAGGTTCTGCAGCTCCTTTGGCGAATTAGTATATCGCATTTCCACCATGTCAGTAAATTATTTTAAATAAGATTATCTTTATTTTTTATCGGTCAGCTTAAGAGACCCATACAGACAAAGCCTGTAAGCTGTGACTTCGGAGCAGTCAGCTCCATTTAAAATAAAAAAGCTTGGGAATCTTAACTGATTCCTCTATCTCTCTAAATCATCTCCTACTCTGATAAATTTGACTTAATTTTCAATTTCTTCTGCAGCCTGCTTGGCAGCATCTTCTAAATTCATAAACATTCCTTTAATTTTCCTGCTGCTCCTTTTCAATTCAAATGCACGAGTGATTCCCTTTTCTTTTTGAGGGTTATAGAGATATATAGCAATAATATTTTTGTTATTGTTGGTTTATTCCAGCAGCTTTTCTGAACTTTAGAGATCAGCAACTATTTTAAAAAAGCACGTCTATAAATTTAGAAATCTTAAAGCATCCTCATAGCAACGGCAAACTGGTACTTCATAATCATTTTGTATATATTCACTGTAAATCTTTTTAATTTGCTACAAATCCGCTTCTTTTACTGATTTTCCCAAAATAAACAGCCAAATAAAAGTCGCTTTTCCTGACAGAAAGTTACTGACCATTTCCATATTCTTCTCCCGTTATCTCCGTTCTCTTTACCGAAAATTTTATTTTTCTTTGGCTCTCTCATATGAACTTTATTTTTAATTTTTTTTGGATTATTTAAACTCATCGAAACCAGGGATGTTCAACTATTAATTTTCAACATAGTTAATTGACTCAGGAATCACCTTTAGCTTGGTAATATCCCACCCAGCCCACTCAGAATTATGATCTGATTCTGTTTAATTCTAATTGTGGGAAGTCATCTACTATTTGTTGTTGACTAACTCTTTTAATAGATAAGGATCAAATAATTTAGACTCCAGCCTTTACTCGGTTTTTTTCATTTATTCGGTATGATGGGCAGGCTATTTGAAACTAATTTTAGGAAGATCGACATAATCGGAAACAGTCAGCACTCTTTTTTTGACTTCAGGATATATGAGTTGTTGCTCTGAGTCTTCTAAGTCTGGAGTGTTTTAGTCATTCGTATTGACTGTTCGTTTGATCCTCCGGATTTGTCCGATCTATCTTCTTTAAGTTTTTTCTGTTTGTGCTTGGGAAGGATAGGAATTGAGAGACACCGAGACTGATTTTTTGCGTTACTTCTACTAAATGCTGTTCATTGATTTTGGATGTAGAAGCTGATTAAGGTTTATAAATATTTTATCGAATTTAATTCTTTTAGATAATTTACAGTTAAGACTATTAGATTTAATCAGGCTGACTGACAATGTCAAGGGCAATAAGATGCCATCGTCATTTATTAGAGAAGGAAAAACCATCATTATTGATATTCGAAATTATGGTTCTTGTTGTACATTACTCCTTTTATTTATGAATCAAAATATATGACATTTTATCATCAGGTAAATTTTTATTTTGTCTAAATATTTATCAAGATAAATTATTGATTGAGAATTAATAATTATTGATTCGATTTAGAATCGTTCATCTTACAATTATATTCCTGGATTATTCACTTGTTTATTTATATTTATATTACTTTTATAATAGCCTGCCAATCTTTTTATTTTGTATAAATTACAGTAAAATTAATTTTTTGTTAATGGAGCAAATTACAATTTACATATAGCTTACGTCCTATGCTTCGAAACTAAATAATCTACAAGCGGAGAAAGAGACTCTATTTAAACTTTAAATCCATCTTTATATGGATTTTATTTTATGATTTTAAACATTTAAAATCAAAAATATTTTGTTTGCAGAATGTTAGATATCATTTATTCTCCTTTTAGTTGTCAATAATTTGATTTTTAATGTACTCGGTTTTTTACTTTTACAATTGATATTAAATTTTTAAATGATCTTTGCCATTATTTGGGAATAAAATTGGTTGTAATTTATTGACTTCACACAATTTAATTGCATATTTATTTATATTACTTTCAATATTATACAGATTTTCTTCAAATTAAACGAAATGTATTTTTACACTAATTTTGTGGTGTTAATGAATGATAGTTGTAATTAACTAATAATAGACTCTAAAAAAAACTTTGTACTTGTTAAAATATCAATGAAACATTTAAAACTTAAAGCTTGATAAAATATTTGTTTTTGATGCCTAAAGTGATAACTAATTAATGTTGGTCTAAATTTATTTGTTATTTAAAATTAAAATTATGATGTATGAATGTATTTATCTATTATATACTCAATAATTATCTCATTATGCTTAAATTATCACTCATTTTTTAATATTCCTCGAATTAGTTTACTTCTATTTCTTCAATGCTAGTTATTCAGATTATCTGAATTCTTCTTATTGTTTCTCCTTGAGGATATTTTTTTCATATTTAAGCTGAGTCTTTTCATGCTCAAACTATGAGTTTTTAATTTTCAAAGAGTTCAATATTTCCTCTTTTGTGTCTTTGTAATATTTTAAACGTGTTAATATTAACTCAATTTTAATCGAATTACTGTTTAATTAAGATCTGATCGTATTTTTAATATCAGTTTGCCTCCTTTTATCATTCTATTATAATTTACGAAGAGAGTCTTCAAGGATTATGTTTTTTTTCTTTTAATTGATTCCGGTCATGTTAAATTTACAGAATAGTTGCCGTGGCTTATGATAATTTTTTATTTTATCGATTTTCCCATTAAGCTTGTTGAAATTTAATATTTTACATTTCAACAATAGGCAAAACATATTGATGTCTCATACATATTTATTGGGCCAATGTATAATTAAGATTTTTTTAAATATCTAGTTAGATACGATCTTTAAGCATTTCTGATGTTTTCTTATTATTTAATGATTTACCCTTCATATTTGATGCAATTTTAATCATTGATGAACACTTAGCACTTGACTACCGATCATAGCTTTTTCCCAAATTTCTTGGTTCTAGATTTGTTGTTTTATTTAATAACTATTTGTTTTTGCAATTTGTGACAGATTTAATTCGTGATGAAGTATGGGCTCTTGGTAGCTTATTGTAGCTTTTTGCTGAACCTTTTTGTTATTTTCTTTTCATTTAATTTAGAGATCAATTCATATCTTATACTCTTTATATAAAATAATCATCAATGTTTCTATAAGCATTTCCTCTTTCAACAGTTTTTATATAGTTTGCTATTATTTTGCTAAAAATCAACATATTTTTCAACCTTTCAAAAACAAACTTAAAATAAAAACTAACATTTATAGTTATCAATTTATCCATTTTTTCTATTGGTATGTGTTTTGAATTTATATTATAAACAAAAAATAGGATGATTAAAATATTGACTTTCATTGCGCTGTTGTTACTCACTACATGCAAAAATGATTCTCCGACATACACTGAGAATTTGCAAGTATTCAAATCTGACAAGCCCAAAGCTCGCCTATAATTATTATTAGGCTGCTGGCTCATAACAGAAGAATATACTAATTCAACCAGCAAAGTCTTTCGCTTAACATTAATTAAAAAATGTCTGAAGCACATAACTAGAAAAGATAGTGTTATGAAAATAGCAGAGCTAGTTAATAAAAATGTTAAATAACCAAAGAAATTTACATAAATAGTGCCAGCAGAGTAGATTCCTATGGAAATAAGCTAAGAAAACCCAATTCAATACTCGGATTTGGATCTTTATCTTCTGGAGAAGATTTCAGTAAAATTTAATATATTTAGAATTATGAACGAGATATTTAGGAAATTAAAAAAGATTAAGGGTTGACCATAAAAAAGCAGATGGAATAATAAATAATAAATAGAACAAAATATTATCTGGGCTTTATTCCTGCTAACAGCTTTAGTCATTTGTTCATCTTTCTGGTTGTCCTTCTCATAATAATAACACTAATTAGCTTCTGCAAAAATAAGTAAAACAAAGTCAATCAAAACTGATTTAAACATATGATAAATGTGCTTTTCTGAGTTACAAATCTAGATCATTAAAATTAATTAGACATTGTATGAGATCTGAATATTCTGAAACTTAATCATTTATCGCCTAAACTTGACTTAACCATGTTAACCACTGAAAGTTCATTGTCCTTCCACACTCCGTATATTATTGAGTCATCCTTGTAAAATATACCGTCTCCATGGAATTTGTCTTATTTGAAAGTGCCCTCGTATCGCTATCCGTTTTCAAAGTACTGGATACCTTTGCCATCAAACATGCCGTTATGCCAGTTTCCTTAGTATTATCGGTGACCACCTTCACGATATAAGACACCCCATCCGCTCTGCACACCGTCTCTAAATTATCCCTCATACCAACTGCCATCGCTCCACCAAAAAGTTCCTTTCCCATTACGTTTTCCTGCCTTAAATTATCCTTCATAAACATTGCTTTCTTTTCCAGTCCAGTTATAAATACCCCTTCCCTCCTTCTTATCGAATCTGAACTCTCCCAGATAATAGTCTCCAGTGGCAAAGTACAGTTCTCCCTGTCCTTACAGCTGTCCATTATGAAACTAGCCACTTATAATTTTGTGGGTATTCTTAAAAAAGCAAATACCTTTACCGTGAGGTCTGTCGATTTTGGTTTCTCCAATGTAAATAATTTCAGCATTTTCAAAAAATTTAGGATTATTGTAAGTTGGCTCAACTCCTAGTACGACTGGCGAACTATTTTTTACAGTCAGCAACTCTTTCAGCCTGAGCTCAATGGACCTGAGTTCTCTTCCAATAAATCCAGATTAGTAGTTGAGATCATCTAGGTAAAATTGAGTTTTCTCCAACATTTTCTCTTCCGAGCTTTAATCAATTTAAAGTTTGCTTGACATTCTGCCTATTAAAAGACTTAAGGTTTTATTCATTTAATCGATAGATCTAAATTTGCAAGTTTTAATCTGCTCCAAAGAATTTTATGTAAAGAGAACTGACTCTTTTTAGGTGTGCAGCTCATTCTTTTTACTGATGTAATTCTTTATGATTGAACTATAACTTTCATGAAAATCTGTTAAGATCTTTAACAGCTACTCATAGGATTCATCTATTCGACGGATTAAATCAGAGAGCTAGTCTTTTTTAAAATCTTTACTAAAAGCTTTGAGACAGTGCTCCATGAACTTGTTTATCTCGATAGAGTCGTGGTTCTTGTGTGCTCCATGAATGGTGAGACAGATCGAACAAATCAAGCCTCTATCTTTACAGTTACTGTCAATGCAAACAAAGGTTGGATTTTGACCATGCGAATGGCAATTGTAAGGCTTGATGAATTCTTTAAAGCTTTTAGAAAATTGTTGAAGTTCTCCTTAAAGATTTGACATTGAAGTTTAAAGATGAATTAGTTGAATAATAAAATAATGAAAAGTTTCATATTTTTTAATTTACTATTAATCGAACTGCAAAGTTAATTTGATAAAATATATTCGTTTTCGTTTAATTATCTTTTTATTTATGAGCCTGAACAATTTAATAATTATTGCCAAAATTAAACCATTTAAATCATGCCAAAAAACTTAAGAAAAAGGTAAACAAAAGAAAGAATTTTCATACTTGAGCGATCTAAAGTTCATCTATTGGATATGTTGCGTTGTAATAATATAATTGACTGATTCTAAATTATAACTGACTTTTATGACAAGAGTATACAATCCTTATGCTGACCAGCTCAAGTGCAATTTCTGTACACAATGGTTCTCTTGCAGTACGCATTTCGCTAATATACAAAGATACTCGCTCAACACTTGCAGCAAATGTCTCTAAAATTTTCGATTTACTTTAGTGGACTCAAAGACATATAAAATATATCGTTTGCTGCTTTTTGATACAGGATTGACTCTTCCAAAAATATAAAATGCGAATAATCAAAACTCAAACACAATAAACTCAGGGTCATTTGAAAGTAAAGCATTTTTGGCAAGAATAAATTTGGAATTATTTCAAGTGTAGGAAGATATCAAGAGTAAAATATGTTAATATTTCCAGTAGCAGATAAAAAATATAATGATGGAGGTAGAAAAGGTGCAGTTAATAGTTTAAAATGAGTGTTTAAAGATAAGAAAACAATTATAACTGTAAAAGTAGTAATTTAATGAAATCAGTCTATAAAAATCAGTCGATTCAAAGATAAATAGGTTAAAAGAAATTCCACTTGAAGATTGGGTTAATGAGCCTTCGTCAATTCTTAAAGAAAGACAAGCAAATATTTTAGATAAAACCATCTCTAAAATTAGTTAATCTTCTAATAGTCATGGAAAAGAGAATCTAAACCCAATCACTAAAGTAAACTGCGCACGCTCTATTAAAAGCAGAATCTTAGGATTTGTTCCTCCATTGTAAAAAAATAAAAATGTTAGCAAATAGTCTGGTAAATAATCTCGAATTCTTGCACGATCGAGATCTCAGTCACGCTCGATGGTAAAATCGAGAAAATTAGTGTAGTCTCGAAAATTGCAATAATCACCTGTATTGCATATTTCAAATTATCAGTAACTTTAGAGAGCTGAAATTATACGATTACTCAACTAAAAGAACTACTTTTAAAGCTATATGCAGCGCTAAGCCTTGAAATAAGAGTCAGTTATTAAAAAGCAAGACAGTCAACGAAATATGGTCGAAGAGATATTATAAATGAGAGAAAAATCAATCAGAGCAGTAGAACTTTTAGAATTAATTGGAGGAAATGCTTAAAAAGTCAACTTTGACTGTTATTTGAGGTCGTTAGGAAACATGGAAGAAGTTAAGACCATCAGAATTATCAAAAGTCATTTAGTCGATGCTGATTTTGACTATCTCTTAAAATTTATCGGCTAGCATCCTTCTGTTTAAACTCTAATTGTAACCAATAATAGATTGACTGAGTTATCCATTGAGGCTTTGCAAAGTTTCAAGCAAAGGCATGAGGATTCGAAACTATCTCAAGCCTACTTTGGCAACAATTTCATAAAATCAAATCAAATTATTCAGGAATGCCAATAACTGAGTCGAAAAGGATTGGAAATCTTCATTTGATTATAATTACTGTTTGATATTAAATTTACCGCTTATAATTTATTGGACAATGCACTTGTTTTATATCGCTACTCTAATTACAAATAAGTTTCGTTTGTTGGCATTACAATAAAATTTAATATTTCTAAGGAAATGAAGATCTATAAAATGTCCCTGCTCATTATTCTTATCATAGCTTCGGTGAGCTGTGCCGATAAAGAAGAATGGAAAAAAAGATCCATCTATCAGCTTTTGACTGACAGATTTGCTCGAAACGATGGACAACAAACTGCATGTGGTAGTCTCGGTATATCTTGATTAAATAAAGGTAACTACTGTGGAGGAGGTTATCGCGGAATTACCAGTAATCTTGATTATATCCATGGAATGGGATTCGATGCTATTTGGATTTCACCAATCATTGATAATCGAGATGGAGGGTATCATGGATACTGGGGTAGAAATTTAAATAAACTCAACGATCATTTTGGAACAGAAAAGGATTTTGTTGATTTTGTTTCTACCTGTCACTCACGAGGAATATTAGTGATGGTGGATGTTGTGGCTAATCATATGGGAAATCTTGACACTAACTTTGCAGTTAACACTCCTTTTAATAACGCCAGTCACTATCATGACTATTGTGAAATTACTGATCAAGATTTTGCCACTCATAATCAAAATAGGATTTAAAACTGTAGGCTGGCTAAGTTGGCTGATCTGAAGCAAGAAAATGACTATGTCAAGACTACCCTCCTCACATGGATTAAGGATTTAGTCACTAAATACCACATCGATGGCATTAGAATCGACACTGTTCCTTAAGTTCCGAAGACTTTTTGGAGTCAGTTCTCCAAAGCTGCAGGAGTATATAATGTTGGTGAAGTTTTTGACGGTAGTATGTCCTATGTCGGAGGATATGTGGGCTCATTAGATGCCTGTCTAAACTATCCTTTCTTTTTCACAATCAGAGATATCTTATTTAACCAAAAAGATATGTATGGAATAAGGAACTATTACTCAGACTGGAGTAAAAATTTAGACTCCAGTAAACTCAACTATATGGCAAACTTTTGTGATAATCATGATAATGCTAGAACTTTAAGTTGGGCTGGAAATATGGATGATAAGAAGAAACACCATAAAAGTTGCAATGCGATGGCATTGACTTCAGTTGGCATTCCTATTGTTTATTATGGCACTGAACAATACTTTGCTGGAGGAAATGATCCCGCAAATCGATAAATTTTATGGAAAAATCTAAACAAAAGCACTGACATGTATGTTTTTATTTCGAAGATAAATGCTGCAAGAAAAAAATACCAAATATGGAACCAAGCCCAAGTGGAAAGATATGTTGATAACGAAATCTTTGTCTATTCAAGAGGGAAATTCCTTGTTTGCATTACCAATAAAGTTTCTGGAACAGTAACAAAATTCGTCTCCTATCATCCTTTTGCAAATGGCGAAGTGCTTTGCAATATATTCTTCCCTGATACTGACTGTATCACGGTGAATAATGGATTTAATGTGCATCTTCTAAACGGATAAGTCAAGATTTATGTTCCAAAATGATGATGCCTATAAAATAATCCACTTATAATGATTAATATTCATTTGGGGGTTGGGGTTGGGGT
>Ga0302268_1001061_pt1 | contig 16255 bp, 13 predicted proteins | sample III_Bog_E2_1_FD_194554 | JGI IMG/M metagenome (GOLD analysis project Ga0302268, IMG submission 194554) | Peat permafrost microbial communities from Stordalen Mire near Abisko, Sweden - III_Bog_E2_1 | ecosystem: Environmental > Terrestrial > Soil > Wetlands > Peat | place: Sweden: Abisko...
AAATTTTACAGCATCAAGAGTAAAAAAATTAAGATTTTAAGAAAAAGATAGGAAATATTTAAAAAGTAGAAACAAAATAAGAGGTCCTATATGAGGAAGAATATGAACAATTTCCACAAGAATAAAACAATTAAGATAATTAAATCCCCATCATAATTAACCGACAAAAGGACAAGAATAATATAGACAGTAGCAAGGAAGTCAAAGCAATGATTACTCCAGACAATTCTAAAAAGAAAATTAGTTAATATTAATAAAATTATGAAGAGGTGGAAGAAAATTAAAAAGTATAAGAAGTCAACTTGGTAAAATAGGAAAAAATTAAAAGCCATCCACAAAATCATTAGGAAAAAAGATAGGATTAACTAATTTAATCAAAAAAGGAAAGCAATAAAGGAGTAAATTAGCCAAAACCATAATAAGTCAAAAAAATATCAATAAAAGGCGTAAAATCCACAAAGAGTATCGGCAAAATTGGAAAAATTGAAAAATAGGAAATTAATTTAGATCATAGCAATAAAAAAGATGGTGAGAAAAGAAAAAAAACAATTGAGATTCATTAATAGTCATTATAGTCAAATAAGAAAAAATAAGAAAGTCATGTACCTATTCATGTTTAAACAAAAGGAGATTCTAATTTTGAAATAAAAAAGGAAAATATTGGAAAAATATCGGATAAATAAATTTCTTCAATTCAAATTGAAAATAAATAAAAAGAAGCTGGGACAATTTAAAATTACTAAGAAGAAGAATAATAAGCTATTAAACCTCTTCCGCTTCATTCAACAATACAAAAAGATAAAGGTACAGTCAAACCTATTGAAGTCAAATAATAAATTACAGTTCCTATTCACATCAATTAATAGACTCATTTGCCAAGTGAGCACACACCAATCCACCACCAAAATGAAAAGAATCATTTACCAAGTGAGCACACGATCCAAAAAGAGGAAGAGCATCATTTGCCAAGTGAGCACACGATCCACAAAGAGGAAGAGCATCATTTGCCAATTGAAAACACTGTTGTCCACAAAGATAAAGAGCATCATTTGCCAAGTGAAAACACTGTTGCCCACACGGACGAAAAGACTCATTTGCCAAATGAGCACACTGTCGTTCACAAAAATGAAGAAACTCATTTGCCAAGTTAGCACACTCCGATCCACGAGAATGAAGAAACTCACTTGCCAAGTTAACATACACCAATCGACCAAAATGAAAAGACTCATTTGCCAAGTTAGCACACTCCACTTCACAAAGACGAAGAGGCTCATTAGTTAACTAAAAAGGAAGAAATTAAATATGCTGCGGTTTATTAAAACGTTGCTGATCCAATTTAATAGTTAGAGGCTGCCAATGAAAATTAAAAAGAATAAAAAGTTAGCGCATCGATTAAAGTTCATTAATAAGTATAGAACTATAAAGAATAAATATAACCGACTTAATAGATTGAAATTCCAATTGAAAAGAACGAAGACATTATCTAACACTAAAAAAATGAAAATGCTATTGATAAAACTGAAGTCCTTTAGTAGATTATACCGATCTAGAAGAAAGAAGAGACCATTGAAAAGATTGAAGTTTATTAATAAGTTGTAATTCCAATTGAGGATAATTAATAAGAAACAATTTAGAAGAATGAAGAGGCTATTGAAATAATAAAGATTAATTAATAAGATTCAATTCCTTTCTAAAAAAATGAATAAAATATCGTAGCAACTGATTCTCACAAAGAAGTTTAAGCAAGAGTTTAGGAAAATGAAGAAATAATTGAAAAAACTGAGATTCATTAATAAGTAGTCATCGCCATTGAAGCTAAATAAGAAGATGTTATTCCAATTTAAAAGAATCATGAAGTTATGGGAGCAATTGAAATTAATTAAGAAGTTTAAAATGTAATTAATAAAAATGAATAAGTTATATTGCCTATAGAAAAAGAAGAAAAGATATAGTCTATTGGAACTCATAAATAAGTTATAGAAGAAATCTAGAAAAAATAATAAATGATAAATTCAAATAAAAATCATGAAGGAATTGAATTAATTTAAAATCATGCAAATAATCATGAAGTTATTGAAGTTAGTTAGGAATCCCCAATAGAAACTACACATAAATAAGAAGATGTTGTAGCCATTTAAAATAGCGAAAAAATCATTAAATCTCTTGATGGTCATTAATAAATTTTAAAAAACAAAGAAGTTGTATAACCTATTGAAGTTAAAGAATAAGTGATAATTCCAATCCACCAACATGAAGAGATTCACTTGCCAAGTTAGCACACTCATTTGCCAAGTTAGCACACTCCAATTCACAAAGACGAAGTTCCTCATTTGCTAACTAATAAAAAGGAAGAAATTGAACATATTGTGGCTCATTAAAAGGCTGCTGAGCCAATTTAGTAGGTGCAGGTTGCCAATTAACACTAAAAATAAAAAAATACTGCAACGGTTAAAATCCATTAATCAACATAGAAAAATAATGAATAAATAAATCAAACTGAAGCTTAAAAATAAATAGAAATATAAAAGAGTAATAAGGATATTCTCATATCAAAGTAAGAATAAGTGGTTGAAGTTGTTGAGCCAACTAAGACTCTATAATAAGTTGCGGTATCCATTGAGAAGAAAGAAGAACTAATCGAGATCGAAAAGCCCGAGATTCATTAATAAGTTGCAATAAAAATCGATAAGAAGGAAGAATTAATCTAAAAGCCACATATTCATTAGTAGGTTATAATCCCCATTGAAAAGAAAGAATAAATTATTGAACCGGCGAAAGTTCTTTAATAGGAATTAATTCCAGTTGAAAAGAAAGAACAAATTATTTAAATATAAAAGAATGAAGAAATTATTGAGAAATCTTAAGTTCATCATTAAAATTTAATATCTACTGAGAAGAAAGAAGAGGCCAATGAAAAGATTCAAGACCATTAATAGATTATAATTCCTGTTTCTAAGAAATAAAATATTATTCCAATTTAACACAATGGAAACATCATTGAAAAAACTGAGGTAAATTAGTAAATGTCAACTCCAATTAAAAAGAATGAAACTTAGCCAATCTCTAATAATGAAGAAAAAATTAAAATAACTGAGGCTCATTAATAAATTGCAATCCCAATTTCTAAAAATGAAGAAGTAATAGAAGTTAACAAAAAGGATGAAGACATTGCCGATGTTAAAGTTTCTTAATAAGTCATTCCATTAAATTAAAAAAAAGAATAAACTAAAACTTTAATCTTAAAAGATAAAGAAATTGCCCATCAAGCTGAGATAAAATAATCTAGCATGCACTCTATTGATAAGAACGAATAAATAAAACCAACTAATGTTAAAGAATAAATTATCTCCTCAATTGCAGCAAGCAACGCATAACCAATTCACACTATTGAAAAACATGAGAAGGTTATTTAACCGATATCCTCGGGAAAAGTTTAAAAAACCGTAAATCATGTATCTCCTCATGATTTAACCATTCCAGCTCATCCAAAAATAGAACCACTATCCTAAAATCATGAAAAATTACCATTTTAACATGAAAAAATACCAGCTTCATAATAAATCCATAGTTTGTAGTTCCCTTCTATTTCAAAGATACCTGCTCCAATAGTAGCTCAAGTAAAAAATGAGTTGTAAAATTTATATAATGGAGTCAAATAAAAAGTTGAAACTAATTCCCCTTCTTTACCAAAATAATCTGAGCACGTTTCTCAATAATAGTCTCATTGATCTTAATTAATATAAAACTATTTAATTTTTTACATTACTGATTTAGCATAGAATAAAGATTAAATATTGAAACAAATTTATGTTATTAAACATTTGATTTTTACTATAAATTCGGAAGCAATTTTAATGGAAAAAACAACTTTTTAAAAATATTTTTAAAATTACGAATGGCTTTTATGATTTAATCGCAGCATTCTTAATTTTAATATTTTTATGTTTTTTTTTCGCAATAATTCGTTAAAATATCCCAAAAGACAAAGATATAGAGCATATACACTTTTTCACCAAATTTCAGCTTATAAAATATTTATCAAATTTAGATTATTTAATTTTTTGTCTAATAAAATGTTTAATGAGCTTGACAAATAAATCAATTGTTTTGGGCTAAAGGTTCTCTGGTTGTAACTTGTTTAGCTGACCCATTTGGATATCTGAGATATGAAATTATTTGAAGCTTGGCAGATGGCTTTATGTATGGGAGAATATATGAATTTTGCTTACAACTTGTAGCAAATTATTTTGCAACTTCTGGATCTAAAGGTTATTGTATTTGCTTTGATAATGTTGTTTTTATTTCTGTTTCACTAACATTTTTTATCGGTTAAGAGGCAAAAGGTGTTAATTTTTCCGACTTCTTTTAAATTTTATCTTCCTTCTTAGTATCTACTTCGGAAGAAACAAGGGATTTAGGCTAATCTTTTGTTGGAATTTATTCCTTTGGTTTGTATAAGTTTTTTGTATCCTTTTGTTTATAATTATTTGTATGATTAGTTTATTTATTTTTTGAATTTTTGGACTTGCCTTCTGGAGACCCCTAACTTATAATTTATTTTGGCGCTTGAGAACTTGATATTTTGGAATCTCCTGTGCTTTTTTATATTTTTTTCTCAACGTATTTTTATTTTTTCTCAGCATATTTTGGTAATTTTGGCTATTTTGGCTATTTTGGAGAATTCTATTAAGGTTTAGTTTCTATAGGCTTATTTGTTTGAGTATTATTAATTTTTTCATGCTAATTTATTTGTGGAGCAGGTTGAGGTGTTGCTATTTTTTAAACATTCTTGGATTTGACAAATTAATCTTTATTTTCATTTTCAATGATCTTTTCTTTATATCTAATTCTTTTTTAATTGTCGGGTTAAGTGTACTTTTCATTTTTTTCATGATATTTTTGTCTAGGCTAATAGTATGGCTTCTAATTTTATACTTTTTATTTGTATAGTCGAATATTTGTTTGCTTGTAGTCTTATTTTTGCTTAAAAAAATCTTCCTTTTTAAACTTCATAGCTCTCTCAATCACTGCAATTATTCAATATTTACGTTTTGTGTCTTCCAAAAAGTTGTATCTTGTTTTTACAGGTTGATTAACTGGTTAATCTTCCTTTTTGGTTTATGCTTTTTTCCCTTTTTTTAAAACAGTCCACGCGTTACTGGCATCATCATTTTGTTGGGCTCTAGATTTTGCAATCATTTCAAGTTGATTGTAAAAAACAGGTTCAGATGAAAAATAGTTTTTGTAAATTTGTAAGAGAGTTTATTCCTGAATAATAAATGAGATACATCATAGAAAGGGGCAATTTATTGCCCTCTGACCAAAATATCCTTGATCTTAGCCTCTTGCTCGAGACTCACCTTGACCTCCTATTCCCCGCTTGATTAAGAATCTGACATCCAATTTATTAATTAAAATAATAAGTCCAATTAATTTTGTTGATGATTTTAATGATATTTATTTTCTAAGATATTATAACCTTAAATATTTTAAATATACTGGTATTAATCATCAATATTTTTATAATTAATGAGTTATCATTCAATTTTATCACTTGATTTTTGTGAGGTTTATTTGTGTTGCTTTGAAGTATTTCGAATCATTTTTGAGAGGTCCTTATTGTGTTCCTCAGTCATTTCATATAACCTACAAAATCTACCTACAATCTGGCAAACATTTTTAGATGGATTTCCTAAATAACATAAAATTTACCCAGTAATACCATATAATGGCAAAAAGAAGCGAATTGACTAAAAATTATGTTTTTTTAACGAAGAATCATTTCAGATTGAGATTATCCTTTTTGGGGTGTAAAAATAGTCATTTATTCATAGGCAGTTTAGAAGATAGCCGCTTACCAGAAATCATTTTTTTTCCAGATTTAGCATTGGTAGACTTCAGGAATTTGATAGAGTAATTTTTTACTTTTCCCATCAATCCAATAGAAAGTAAACAGCAATCCAAGCATCTCTCTAATAATAAAGACATCACTTTTTTTATAGCTTTCGTTAATGATAGTCTTCACCACTCGACCACATATTTTAGCATTGTTAATACTCTTGATAATGACTTGATGCTGCACTCTGTATTCTTCAATAAACATAAAGGCGATTAGTCTATAAAGATGATGTTCAGCCATTAAAATTTAAAGAGAGTTTATGTTATTAATAACCATTTCACTATCAATTTCCTGATTGTTCCATAATAGAACAATTATATTTATAATCTCAATAAACTTCTAGTATATATTTTAAGAGGATGGTCCTTTTGTGTTGTTATTTGTGGGAATCATATAATTTGGAGGCTGTATAATTTTAAAAGTTTGAATAATTTCCATCAACTATTTATCCCATGCAAGATTATTGTCAGGAGTCTAAGGAAGAGTCATATTCTATTATTTTTTCTCTTCAATGACTTCCGGTGAGGATATTTCTTCTTTAATATCTTCTATTTTTTAACTTAATTATGGCTCATTAATTATTTATAGAGAATTACCTTTAGTCTAAACTTATTTCATATTTTTCCAAATTTTTGCAATAATTTATCTTAATTTTTTATTTTTCTTTATATCGAAATAGATACTTTGTTGGAAAGGATCCAATTATAATACTCCTCTTCGACGTAAAAAATTGACTCGCTGAGTAACGATTTTCCTATGACTTTTTTCAGTTGTAAACCATTTTTTTCAGGATAAATATCCCTAGTATTTTTTTTAGCTGGTTCTTCTTCTTTATCTTTTTCCTTTTCTTCCACAATTATTTTATTTTAGTTGTAATTTCTTTTGTCTTCTGCAAATGTCTCCACATCTTTTTGAGTATCCAGATGTTCCATCTGTTTGCTAATGTTCAATAGATCGTATTAAATATTTTTAAACATACTGACCTATGCAACAATTAGTTTTCTTAAACAATCTCCCTGCAAAATGACTTACTCTCTTATAAGTTTTTCAGCTTAATCCAGTTGAATTGTAATTTCTCTGAATAATATTCGATATACTTATTGTACACCTCTGTGAATTGATTAAAATTTCGCACTGATTGCAAATATAATTTCTCGTGTTCTTTGTTTATTTTTAAATTTTCTGTTGTCTTTGAAATCATTTTTTGCTTCTTTTATTGTGCAATTGTGGAAGTAAACTTCATAATATTTTTTGTTATAATCATTTCTTCTGTTTATTTGTTTATGCCCTAGAAACTCTGGAAAGAACTACGATGACTTCCTTCATATATCTAAGCTTATTTATAAAATTTTTTGATATCTCTCTCCATTTTTTTCATTGTAATTGTGTGCGATTTTAGCATATCCGAGCATATTATATCAATTTCAGTCCTGATTGATTCTGCTAATTCAAGTGCCTGACGGCCTCTTTGTTCGTGCTCAACTTTAAAGGCAGAACAGATATAGGATGTGGATAATTATGTTCCAGGTTTAATGTATTTATCAAGACATTTGCTGACTTGCACCAAATTTTTAGAATAGTTAATCTAAACTTCGATTCTTCTTCGAAAAGCTTCAATAAAGTCTTCCATCTCCTTTCGCATATTTTGAGTATATTCCACGACATCTTGAGGATGAGTCTATATCAGCAACTAACTACTGTAAAATATTTGGAGAACAGAGGAAATGTTGATTAACGTTTAGGTATTGGTTCCTCGTCCATGACGTGAAGCAGATTATTATAATAAAATCAACTTTAGATAGAATTAGCATTACCTATATTTTATGAATGTGACGAACAAACAATTAAATTGAAAAAAATCAGTTATTGATTAGATTGTAAAAAAATTATCTACCGAAAAGGATTCTTTGAAAATTATATTGAAGGGTTAGTATTTTTAATTTATGCCAAACGAATTAAATATAGTAATTATACCATTTTCTAAAACTTGCTAAAATATAAAGAAAATATGACGGAATAAGTAGAAACCCATGTCCTTAAGAGATACACCCTTCTCAAGAAGGTGGGTAGTGGAGCCTATGGACATGTTTGGAAAGTAACAGACAAGAAGACAAGTAGTACCTTAGCTCTTAAGAAAATTTTTGATGCCTTCCAGCACTCTACAGATGCCCAGCGAACTTTTCGCTAAATTATTCTGCTGCAGTAACTCAACCACCCTAATATTATCAAACTGCATCAAGTAATAAGGGCTGAAAACGACAAGGATCTTTACCTTGTTTTCGAGTTCATGGAAGCGGATCTGCACAATGCAATAGGGTATAATTTAATTTATTTAGACAAAAAATCCTAAAAGACGCTCATAATCGGTTCATTATGTACCAACTAGCCAAAGGAATGAAGTTCCTTCACTCAGCTGAAATTATTCACAGAGATTTAAAGCCTTCCAATCTATTGCTAAACAGTGACTGCACAATGAAAATTTGTGATTTTGGCCTGGCCCGCTCGCTAGTAGCAGACAAGTGCAATCAGGAGATGATTCTTACTGAGGAAGTGGCTACTCGCTGGTACAGAGCTCCAGAAGTCTTGTTAGGCTCTCACTCTTATGACAAATCAGCCGATATTTGGAGCATAGGTTGCATTTTGGGTGAAATTTTGATGGGAAAGCCACTTTTTCCAGGATCTTCAACGCTAAACCAACTTTAAAAGATTATAACTTTTACAGGGAAGCCTTCTAGACAATAAATAGATTCTCTCAATGCTGAAAACGCTGAAACTATGTTTGATCAAGTGAGTTAAACTAAGCAAAAATCTTTGAATGAATGGTTTAAGCCGGGCACTGCTCAGTAAGGTATTGATCTTGTCCTTAGAATGTTGCAAATAAATCCAAAAAAGCGACCCACTGCAAATGAAATTCTCAAAAGCAGTTATCTAGCCAGCTTTAGCAATCCCAAAGAATAATACTAAAGTAAGAGAATTATTAAACCTCCTGTCAGTGATAACACCAAGCTGGGACTGAAAGACTATCGTGCACTCATTTATGAACATATTAAAAGAGTTTATCGTTAGAAATAGGGATCTATCAGTCTTCATAACAGTGATAGTCTCCGTAAGATGGAAAGACCAAATACAGCACAAAAATCCGGTAAATCATAAGTAGTTGCTGGCAATTTCTTAAGTCGAAACAGCTCTAACAATAGTCGTAATGAAAAACCTAAGACCTCTTAACCAAAAATTCACCATTAAATACTAACAGGCAAGTCAAACTCAAGCTCTTTATACTACTCTGAAGAATAATAAAAAATGAAAAAGAAAAATTCAATCAAAGATATTCTAAAAGGCAAAAAACCAGTAATTATTTACAAAGGAACTCCAGAGATTAAGACCACTATCTTGAAAAAACCAATGAGATAATACGAAATGTGTACACCTAAGGAAAAATAGAATCGTATGGCTTATGGCAAATTTATGTGATAATTTATTATTTAAAAGATATTACTATGATCTACAAAAAAATAGATAAAAATAGATTGTCTTTATTGTGTTTTAATAAATACTTTAAGATAGGATTGAATATGGCAGACAACATCAATTGCCAAGACCGAATAACTTGTTAAATGTTTTCTTTTTTTATTCGGGCTTCTTTTACTCGACTGGCTTGGGATTTGTTCCAGAGTTTGCATTAAAGAAATTGTTGAAGTCTAGATTTTTCTGTGGTCCATTGTTAGGTTGATTAGGGATTGTTGGAGGTTTAGTTGGAACAGACACTAAAGGTTGTACAGCTATAGGTTTTTGCTCAGGTTTAGTTCCAAAAAAGTTGCTAAAGTCTTCCATCTTCTGCACAGGAAGGGGATTAGGTTGGATAGGTGGATTATTCAACTTTGGAGTCTGATTTTGTTTGGAAGGAGATGGAGATATACCTTCTTTCTTTTGTCCAAATTGATTAGGCTGATTGGGAATATTTAGCTTTGGCATGCTTTGACCACTTCCTCCTGATGGCTTAAGATCAGGTGCAGGACCAGGTCTTGAATCAGGTCTTGGATCAGGTCTTGGATCAGGTTTTGAATCATGTCTTGGATCAGGTCTTGGATCAGGTTTCCTTTCATGTTGTCGAACTTCAACTGGTTTTGGCTTGCTTTCGCTTTATTTAATAGACTTCTGAGCTGTCAATTTATAAAACTCAGATAGTCGATTCTCTTATTCCTATTTGACTTGTTCCGGTGATTTCATCTGATACTTTTGGTACTAAATAAAATTCCTTTTACAAATTTGGATGTTTTTTCACTTTCTCTCACGAGTTTAGATATATCTGGATCCATTCTAATTCTTTTTTCTGATTCCTCGAATACCTTAATGGCTTTCATACATTCTATTCTTCTGAGTCTAACTTATGAGGGCTAAATCATCATTGAATTACTTCATTAAGCCATTCCTTGAGTTTGTTTACATCACTAGTAAATTGAAAGGCTTCGAATTATAATTCTCTCATACACTTATAAATTAAGAAATTGAAAATTTGTTTGGGAATGAGGTCACGCAGATTGCGAACAACCAATTTATAGTAAGCATCAATTCTTTTTCTTAATTCATAAACAAGTGGATTTTTAACTGCATCTTTTTTTTACTTTTAGTTCATCTTTATCACATATTAAATACTGGCTTGTTAAAATCGCCCACCAGGTAGGTCAAATCGTTGGTGTACAAATAGTTCAACTCGCTGTCTAGAAGTGAATTCAAATAAGATTCAAGATTCTTTCTGTACTACATTTCGAAATTAATACCTTGTCGAGGATCTTACGGATGAGATCACTAAAACGAGAATTAAATTCAGGGTATTTAGTTGATAACACAGAGTCAATTATTCCTACAGCTTCACGCTCCATCATTTAGTGAATTTTATTGTTAATTTAATAAGCAGGAGTCTGCATCTTTTTAAGTAATGGATTGAGGAGAGCGAGAAAAGCATCAATAGAGGGAAATCCAGGAATAGTCGATTCACCTGGAAAATTTCTCATTGCTATTTCAATGTCTTTATCCGTAATGTCTTCTGTTGCGGCATCATCATATTGTTACTGATAGACTATGTTTAATTCTTGCCTTATTTATGCACTGATTGGATCTTTGTTGTATGAGCTCTCATTATTCTTAATTCCGCTGAGTGAGTTTTTAAAGATCCTTAAGAAGGTGGCAACGCTCTTCCATGCATAGTTAACCATTTCAGCATCCGTATTGGCTACCCCTGGTCCTAATTTTTAGAGTTCTTCCTGTGCATCTTTTTTTTTCTTCTTAATTTCATTGAATATTTCAGGCATTGATGATTTGATCTGTTGATAGAGAATGTTTGTAAGTTTTTTAGTAAGTGAGTCAGTGCCGAATAAATCTGAAGGCAGAGAGGAATAAATGGGGCTGGTGGTGAAAAATTTCTTCTCTTCCTTGAGACTGTCTTCTACAGGTATATTATTAGCCACGTCCTCCTGACATCTATTTTTTATTCCAACATAACCATAGCGGAGTGGTACCTATAAATTCTTCAGCATATTGCGTGCGTCATCACCACGATTCATAATGTCTATCTTTGTAAGGCAACCTATGGACCTCTATCCACTGGGATCAATCTCGCGCAATATCTTGAGGGCCTCACTCACCGCTAAATCTTGGTTTGCAGGAATCACGCATAGAATGATTGATCTCTTTTCAGAAATATAGCGTAAAGCCATATTCTTTGTGATATCATATATGTTGAGTGGTTGGCCGCCCACTGGAATGGAGGTAATACCTGGTAAATCGACTATAGTAAGGTTCGGGCAGGATTTTGAATAAACGTTGAGCACGATGGGTCGATCTATGATATCCTGTTTCTTTCCACAGACTTGATCTGTAACAATTTCTATCGTGGACCTCACTTCGTTAAAGTTGGTGAACCGTTTTTTTACTCCTTTCTCGACGACCTCATCAAATTCAGCATAAGGCTGGGCAAGCTCTGGTATATTATTCATTCTCAATTCTAAAGGTCTCCTCGTGACCACACCCTATATTAGTGATTTTTTACTGATCCTCTAGGGAGAAAATCCAATCCAACAATTTGTTCGAGAAGCGAACTCTTGCCAGAAGACTGGTTACCTAGCACTACCACTTTGGGAAGTGAAAGTTGGTTGCCCAGCCCAATATCTCTAAGTAAATCGACGATGGATATGACTTTGCGCAGGTCATTGACCAAGAAACTACCTTACATAACAAATTTAATATATAAATTCTGAGAATTTAGTTGATCAATATTCATTAAAGGTAACTTGATATATCTCAGTATCAAACTATCATTAATATATTTGATATTTCAACACATGCCTAATCTAAAAATTGAGAAAGCTAGGTTCTTTGAACTCATGCAGAAGGAGTATACCTTTTAGTGGCTGGACGCTCTGGGATTTTAGTTCGGCATCGAAATCGAGGAGGATAATGAATATGATAAGGATGGACATTTGGTTAAGTAATCCTTGAAATTCGATTGTATGAACAATCGGCCGGATTTGCTTTCAGAAGCAAGTCTAGTTCGTGCCTTTCGCATTTATTTGGAACAGATTGACATTCCTGAAGTCACCCTCACAAAGCCCACCACTTCGATCACCATTGATCCATCAGTCAATTGCATTCGTCCATTTATTGCTGCAGCTATTCTGCGAAATGTGACCTTCGACAACAATACCTACAAAGCTTTCATTGGCGCACAAGAAAAGCTTCATGATACTTTTTGCCGTGCAAGAAAGTATGCATCAATAGGAACTCATGATCTGGATACTATAAAGGGCCCTTATACTTATATTGCTAAAGATCCCAAATCATTCAAGTTCATTCCATTAAACCAAGTATAGTAGGTGGACGGGTAAGGAATGATGAAGTCACTTTAAAATCACAAATTAAAGGAGTATCTACCACTAATTCGAGATAGTCCAGTTTACCCACTTGTGTTGGACAGCAACGGTGTTGTATGTTCAGTACCGCCAATCATCAATGGTGAGCACTCTAAAATATCTATTAATACTAAAAATATACTTATTTAGGTCACTGCTCTCAATAGACCTAAGGCAATGATCTGCCTAAATAATCTCATTTGGAGTTTTTCACAATACTGTGGTAAACCGTTCGAAGTCGAACCAGTAGAAATTATTAACGGCTAAGAAAGATTTATCACACCTAGCGTCAAATCAAGGTAATTTACAGTTCAGCACAGTCATGCTGAAAAGTTAATTGGTGCTAAGATCAAACCATAATAGGTTATCTCTTACCTAAAAAGAACTGGCCTAACTGCAACTATTTCAGGTGAAGGGTAGTATAAAGTTCTAGCTCCTTTCTGGCGCGGGGATGTACTACATTAGTGCGATATTCTCGAAGATGTGGCTATTTGTTATGGTTATACCAAGATAGTACCGACTTTTCCTCCTACAACCACAATCGGAGGTCGAGTACGACTGAATAAGTTTACTGACTTCCTACGCAACTAAATGGCTCAGGCTCAATACAATGAAGTGCTGAACTTTGCCCTTTGTAGCAAGGCAGATGTGACAACCAACATATTTAATGAAGATGAGTCTAAATTAATTAAGATTGCTAATGCAAAAACAAAAGAATTCCAAACTGGTAGAACATCACTTCTTCCAGGATTGTTGAGGACTATCCTTGAAAATAAATCTAATTCTTTGCCGTTCAAGTTTTTTGAAGCCGGTGATTGCATCATAGCTGATTCCTCTACTGATACTGGTTCAAGTAATCTACGAAAGTTGGCTGCAGTTTTCACGGACTAAGTGCAAGATGGCAGTAAAAAAGGAATCTTCTCCCTACTACATGGTTCCCTCGATATTATTTTGAAAAAGAGTCATCTTGAATTCGGTAAAGATTATAAACTAGTCGCCACCAAGAATCCGTTCTACTTCCCAGGGCAACAGTTTGCAGTATTACTGGGGGATGAGTAATTGGGCACTTTAGGCGTGGTTCATCCTCACGTTTTGAGTAATTTTGGGTGGATTCATCCGACTTCTATGTGGGAGATCGATGTAACCATCTTGTAGCGCCATTACACTCAATCTTTCAAGTGATTGTTGAATGTGAATAATGATTCTATAATGAAGATTTAAATTATTTTTAAACTTGATGACTGAGGGCGTAAGTCTACGCAAGTTTTATCTTGCACAGATCCAAAAAAGATAAACAGAAATTAACGAGAAACTTCAAAATATCAAAAGACTAGAGGCACAAAGATTCGAACTTAATTCCAATGGTACTAATGAAGCAAAATAGTTTCAAGACTAAAAGAAGAATTGCATGCGCTGCAAGAGAATTATTCCTATGTTGGAGAAGTGGTCAAGGTAATGGGTAAAAATCGCGTCCTTGTTAAGGTAGATCGCCTATAATTTAGTTGAGTCATGAAGGGAAATATGTCGTGAGTTTGGATAAAGGCATTAAAATTGAAGATATAAAGGTTAATCTCAGAGTAGCTGTTCGCTCTGATAACTATATCCTACACAAAGTATTACCTACAAAGGTTGACCCCTTAGTATCACTAATGAAGGTTGAAAAAGTACCCGACTCTACATATGATATGATTGGTGGACTTGATCAGCAAGTCAAGGAGGTCAAGGAAGTTATTGAGTTACCAATTAAACATCCATAAATATTTGAGTCCTTGGGTATTGCGCAACCAAAGGGAGTACTCTTGTATGGTCCTCCAGGAACAGGTAAGACCCTACTGGCTCGCGCTATTGCTCATCATACTGACTGCACTTTTATCCGAGTATCAGGCTCAGAGTTAGTTCAAAAATATATTGGTGAAGGTGCACGTATGGTTAGATAGCTATTTGTAATGGCAAGATAACATGCACCTTGCATAATCTTCATTGATGAGGTGGACTCCATCGGAGGCAGCAGGATGGAGGGACAAAAAGGAGATTCATAGGTGCAACGTACTATGCTTTAACTCTTGAATCAATTAGACGGCTTTGAGACCACACAAACCATTAAAATCATTATGGCTACAAACAGAATCGATATTTTGGATCAAGCCCTATTGCGTCCTGGGCGTATAGACCGTAAGATTGAGTTTCCTAACCCCACTGTTTAGTCGAGGCTATAAATTTTGAAAATTCATTCAAGGAAGATGAATCTTATGAGAGGCATTGATCTACGCAAAATTGCTTAAAAGATGACTGGGGCTTCTGGAGCTGAAAGCAAGGCTGTGTGCACGGAGGCAGGAATGTTCGCTCTTCGTGAGAGACGTATTCACGTCACACAGGAGGACTTCTAAATGGCTGTAGCGAAAGTCATGAAAAAGGACATCGAGAACAATTTAGCCATTCGTAGAGCTTGGAAGTGATTAGTAAATATGCTAGATTATAATCAATTATTGTTCATGAATTTTTATTTTATTATTCATAAATGGCTGAAAATATCTCGTGATAGATGGCATTCAAGTCATCAATAATCATTTAAGGATCACTTATTCCGCAGTATGCTAAAATTTGGAAATTTATTTCTCACAGCAGTATCAATGACAGCATTTTTCATTCGTAAAGGATTCGGACAGCCTATGATAATATATATCGTTACGAAGGTAGTTGAGCTTAGAAGTATTCATTTTAACCAGCCACCTAATATCATCGTTTTTTGGAGGCAATTTGTTCCAACTTCCTAAATATAGAAGTACTCCTATATTCTCAGAACAGCTAAGTTTGGCGCATTCATTTTAACAATAGGAGTGAAATCATTGATAAAATTCTCCTCAAAATCCATTTACCTTAAAGAAGGAAAGCTGCATTTTTCCAATACTCTTAAGCTAACAATATTATTTGAATCTGACTATTCGATAAAATACCGAGTTGAATGGTTTATATATATTCCAAGTGACAGTTTTGCAAACATTCGAGGCTTGAAATATTGTTGCGATCTAAAATATGAAAAAATATACAAAGAGAGAGATGCTTTAAAAAAGGAAAAGCTATATCCTCAATGCATTGAACAATATTTGAGAATGAATTTTTTTCTATCCTTATTAAAAAAATACTTATTTAGAAGCTAAATAAATTTAGACGTTAAATTGATTTCAAAAACGATTACCAATCTTGAATCTATTCAAGACTGCTAATGCCTTATAGTTTCCATGTTAAATTTCCACTGAAATTAATAGCCGAGTCATTTTTAACTTGTTTCAAGTTTTTTGGCCTCAAGCATTACAATTTCGATTACCGTAACTGAAAGTACTTTTGCTCTTCTTCTATCTGTAATTTCCTCATTACTAAATTATATTTATTGACTGTGGCCAGATGATCTCGTCTAACAAGTTAATCGAGATCATCCCTTAGCTCTGGTCCA
>Ga0302268_1001067_pt1 | contig 16154 bp, 9 predicted proteins | sample III_Bog_E2_1_FD_194554 | JGI IMG/M metagenome (GOLD analysis project Ga0302268, IMG submission 194554) | Peat permafrost microbial communities from Stordalen Mire near Abisko, Sweden - III_Bog_E2_1 | ecosystem: Environmental > Terrestrial > Soil > Wetlands > Peat | place: Sweden: Abisko...
TATCTTTGTTGGTCCAAAACTCCAAAATAAAAGGTATTTTATTCATCTTTGATATTTGAGCTTCTTCAATTGGAAACATAATCATTAAAGATGAAGGAATATTTGGACCCACCATTATCGTTTCTTTTTGACCATAAGGCAGGTAGCACACCACAAATTTATTGGATTTTATAAATTTAACACTAATTGCGGGGATCTATATAACCATATTCATTAATAAATTTGATCGCTTTCTCTATTGATGCATTAATTGAGGAACAGACTCCAATGGTATAAATGCAGGCTTTTTCCATGATTCCACCATTTTGGGTTGACTTACTTCCTTCAGCGGTAATTTAATGGGTGAATGTCTTCTCTCCTTCTCTAACTATTAATTAAGATTAACCACTCTTGAAAGAATATCTTTGTGTGCCTCAATGTCATCAGATTAATCCATTTGAGGCACCTTGTCGATATCACTTATACTTGCTTCTACTTTCCCTTAACGCTGCGAAACTGGAATAATTTAATCAAACTTTATGTTATTATTTCCAGCGTGTTCAGTATTTCGCTAAAAGGTTTTTGATATTTAAATCTGTTTATCCCTCTTAGATGGTAACGATTGTTTTTCCTCTTGAAAAATGGTCTAATAATCAAATTTATTTATTTAAGTCAGCTTGTTGACTGGAGTTATTTCTCCTCCAATTTACATTTATCGTTTAGGAATCACTTGATTCAGCAAAGGTGGTTGCTACTTAATTGACCGTGGTTTAGGAGATTATTTAATTTAGTCCTATTTTTTTAAACGAAGGTTAGAATATGTTAATATTTTCTAAACAGTTGGAAAGGGCTGCTATCTTTTTGAAGGTAATGGATCGCATTATAAATATTTGTTAGCATCAAAAGTTGCTGTGTTTGGCTCGATTCTAAGCGAGTTTGGGATTCGATCGTCTTTGAGGGATATAGGGGTAGGCTTAACATTTTTAAGTGAGTTTTTTTCCTTTGATTCCTCATAAAACTATAGAAAAATGTCTGGTTTTTCGACGGCCAAGACATCCAAAGCATTGATTTTATCAGGTTTACATTTGCATACTCCTGGACACTTACAATCTTTTATATTATCCGCAGGACAAATCTTACCCTTCATCTAAATATTATCGACTGGACAGATCTTCTCCGATGGCTTTCCCAAATCTTTTTTTTCTTCTTCTTCCAACTCTCTCAAAGCTATCTCCGGACTGAAGTGAGCAGACATCTCCAATTCTAATGATGCTACTTTTTTGCCAGTTCTGCCAATGACCTCGAAAAAGCCTTTCATGGGATTAAAGGGAGCTTACGATGTAATTGTAATACTACTTGGCAATAAATATACTTGGGTTTTAAATAGGAACTTAAGTTGACATCTGCAATTCCCAAATTCTCCACTTCTACTCGGAAGTTTTTTTTCATATCTCTTAGATAATTCTGAAAGAAGGTGATTGGACATTTAATCTAAAATAATTTTTAGAGATACATCATACTCTTGCAGCGCTTTACTACCCTAGGGTTCAAGAGTAACAGGCTCACTCTCACCCCAAAATTGGATATTTACTTTGTGTTTAAGTGTTGATGGTCGAATTGATTTGAGAATTCCTACCCTAATCCACATTATGCCGAATACAACATCATCCTCCACGCCAGGAGGAAGAACTCCTAAATATACCAATGAGTACTTCTATCTTGCTGACTCGTCATTTGAATAGTGATTATAACAGTGGCCTATCAAATAATAAACCTTTATTTTGCGAGATTACTCAGTATCAGAAAGTATAATTAGTTGTTAATTTAAATATCAAAAATAAAGGTTCTTGTTTTGCCTGGTACTCTTGATTTAACTTCTCTTTTTTTTTGAGGCCAGCCGCTTCTCTTTGTTTTCTATAGGTTCAACATAAGGCTACTATTTTCTTACTTGCTTGACATGACTGCACTCGAAGAGTATTTTTTGAACTCGTTCAAAACAATCATTTAGGTTTTGGCCCTGCGATTTATGAGCTTGACTTCTCACTACTAATTAATTTGATTTAGTAATAATGTTGCTGTACTTTAATTTGAGATTTGTTAAAGTATTTTCATCAACAGCAGAACACTAACCCAATTTAAGTCGCAGTTCAGCTTTTGAATTAGTTGTATTGACGCTTTGTCCTCCCGGACCTGATGAACGCATGAAATTTGTTTCGTACTACCCTTTTGTGAACTCAATGTCTTTTGGAGAGGACCACCTCGAGCTGAATAGGTATCGGCTTATATATGTCCATCTTGTGATCATCTATGCCAGAACTAATAATAATATTAATAATAATTGGAGTATGTAATCGATCAATTTTTAGCCATAAGTGCCTAGTGTTGTAGATTTCTAAAAACAGTATCTCAAGAAGAAGAAGCGACAAAGATAGTTAGATGAAATTGCGACTTTTAACAACAAATAACAGCAAGTCAAAAAGGGCAAAGATAATGATGAAGAATTTAATAGTACTGGTTGGGAGAGTATCTCAAAATAAAACGACAAAAAGGAAGATTTCTTTGAGATTTAGGGGAAAACTCTATTGGGAGAGTCAAAAAGTATTAAATATTTAAATTCTCTTTGGTTAACTATCGACACAGTGGCTCACTTTCTGATTGGATTTACTAAAATTTTGATTGGATTTACTTTTTGGCACTGGATAATTGATACTTTAATCATAATAGTAAACTTTGTGCACCTGGTCCACAAATGGAAAGTTCATCGATTAGCAGAGAGCTATCATACTAAAGATCACTGCCGTAAAATGTTTCATAATTTTTATCATTACTGTCTCCTTCTTTCAATTGCATTATGCGGCCTGCAAGGAATTAGTATTACCTATGTGGCATTATAGACAAAGCAAATAAATTTTTATTCTATATTAATGGGAATTGGACTCATTACTTCCATTTATATTGAAATAAGGCTGCTTCAGGCAAATCGATATATCCTTTGGATGGAAGGTTAAATCAATAGAAGATAAGTCATCCTTTCATAAGAGATTGAAATGAATTGATTATAATGAATATACTTAATATATATGATCTTTTTCGATATATTTATCATCTGACATCGCTTCTTGAGACGCTACTATAGGAAGATACGTATTCCTACAAAAAATGTTTAAGCCCAGTTGGGCACTTGGATTTCTTTGTGTTCAAGTCCAACTACACGCAATAGCACATTAAAATAGTATTAGCAGCCTTTTCGAAAAATTACATGAAAGCCCATGATACGGGCATCGACACAATAGCGAATATAATGGTTAAAAAGACAGGTGATTGGATTTGATCTTTGTAAGGTTTGATGTTTGTTATAAATAGATACCCAGATACGCAGCACATTGTGATAATTAGTGTTGTGCCCACCATAATGAATAGTTTTGTTGTGCCATGACTGATGAAGAACTGAGCTGTACTGCGGAGCATCAAATAAAAAGATTCTCTGGCGGAAGCACAGAAACCTTTACCTGTAATTGCGATCATTATGTAGGCATTTTAGGTGATGAAACGAACAATTCGTTCGAAACAAGCAACTATGCATGTCGCACATTTTATTAAGATACCAACAGCCTTGCCCTCATTCCCCATGGTTTTTTGCTTGAGTTGGTTCTTATTTATAAAAGGGGTACAGTGAAAAATTAAAGGACAATTCTAATGAACATTACGATTGCGATTAAGAGTGATCCGAATGCAATGGATCCCAAATGATAAAAGGATCGACAAATGCTACGAAGAACAGGCGCAGTTGGCTGTCCTTCCTCAAAATACCAGATGGCAGTTGTGGAGCTCGTCCAAAACGATGCAATCCCAGCAAAAAAGTTCATTATCCTGAATAAATATGAAGTTACCATAGAAGTGCAAATATATAGAAAATAATAAGATATTGGTTTTGCTAATTCCATTCAACCATAGCAAAAGGAGTACCATCTATTGGAGCTATCTTACCTTTGTTGGAAGAAAAAAGAAAGAGGATGACAGTCACCCAAAAAGCCAAAAATAGCAACTGAAGGACAGCGATGTAAAAAGGGATTAAAAATGCAGAGCAGCAATCACGTACGAAATCAGCTGCAGCTTTAATTATTCCTATTGCTAAATTATTCAAATATTTACATATGCGAATCTATTTTCTCATGCAGCAGAGAATTAGAAATGAGATCAAAAAGAGTATTAGACACAGTGCTGAAGCAACTTTTTGATAAGTGGGATCCTTAAATGGTTCTGGAAGACTATCATAATTTAGCAAATCCTTCAATACTTGGAGCTGAGGCATTAAAGCAGTGGCAAGGCCGACTACCAGTTAGATAATTATCAGCAAAATAAGCATAGTCCAGACCATGCATCCAGCACAATAACGAATAAGCACTGAGTAAAAGATACTGATCAAAAGTGATACTCCTACCATATATATTAACAATGGCCATGCCACATAGATGTCAGAAAAATATTTTTGTAGTACACCTACATTTAGGACGTCAGTGATGAGTTTATCAGCAATCTGCTTTGCTGTATCCGATGGAAGGCAGTATGTAACAATTCTCGAAGTGGAGTATGGAATGAGTTGATTGCAATCTGTTATTTGTCCTGCAATCTTACAATCGAGGAGAGATGTTTCGTTTAAGGGGCATTGCTTTACACAAACATCTGTAATACTTGTACTATATTCGCCAATAAAAATGTAGGGATAATCTTAATATCCTGGAGTAAATCCACATTGATTTCCGTTGCTATCGAAAGGATAAACCAAATATTCAGGATTTCCAGTCGTAAAAGCGATGATAGCTATATAACCAACACCCACTAAGAATACCATAAATAACAGGCAGCAGAATAAATCGGTGCATCTTCGTTTGGTCACAGGACCGTTTCCATACTATTCCTCACACTTCTCGCCTCGGTAGTCTGGATCTTGTTCTCGATAGCTGAAGCTAGACCTTAGCAGAGGTTCACTCATTTGCCCACTGATTATGATAGGTTTACAATTTGATTAATGAAACAATGACTATTATAATATAAATTCTACTGTTTTGAAAAATTATATTACATAAAATTGGATAAATTGATAGATAATCAAGCAAGAGTACCCTTTATATCATTTAATAAATATTTGATTTGCTCATGATCCAATGTTTATCGACGTTCCGGCTAATTTCTATTCAATTATGAAACTCTCGAAAGCCATAGTGCATGGACGGAATATTACGATTACGGATGATTATTGTCTTGCATTTATCTCAATATTTTTCTTAGTTTTTCTTATATTTATCTTTGCTTTCTTCTGTATTAGCGAGGACTAGAATACCTGTTGAGAAACTCATAAAATTCTTTCATATAAATAATTTTTTTATCGTGATTGTCTTCTTTTTATATGATTTAATCATATATTCTGTATTTAATTTCCTTTGTTTCCGTTAATTGCTAACAAATTTACATGGCGAAATCTTTATTAATTAAACAGATGTATTTTGCAATTGTAATGAGAATATCTTCAATATCCTAAGCCAATTGATAATTTTCTTATCTTGAGTGTCTTGTATTATATTACTCTTCCTCATACAAAAGGAAAATTTTGTCAATATAGGCAAGGCATAATTATTTTTATTTCTTCCATCGTTAATAGAAAATAATAAGTTTTTAATTGATTTTTTTTCGTTCTTACATTGGCTAGAATTAGGTTATTAAATGAAGTCTATTTTATTATTTTTATAATTCAAAATATATTTTGCTCAAAATGTATTGATAGTTAAGCAGACTATTTTCAGCCGATTAGCAATTATCTAGGCATTATCTTTCAAATTCATGTTTAAATTCAGATTCATTAAATATATTCAAAAATTGTTGGATTATTTCGTGTAAAGTTGTTGTTAATATTGCTTCAGAGAGATTTTTAATTTATAAAGTTCTGCACATACTCTAAGAAAGACATGTTGATGATTATTCACTAACATAAGCAAAACTCTGTATCTAAATTAGGATTGATTTGGTAAACATCATTGCTTTTTTCATCATATTTTATTCTTTTTGATCCGAGCAGCACATATTTGCTATATTGTTGAATTGAACACCAATTATTTCAATTAATCTATCAAAGAATTCACCAGGTCTATCCCAATTGCTTATTGAAACATTTATTTCATCAAAAGAAATTAATTTCAACTAGATCAATAATCGAAAATCACTAAGCAACTTCATTTGTCCACGGATTTATCTCCTAACTTCTTGGATGTTTTTGTTTTATTATAAATGTATCATGTTTATTTATTTTTAATATGGTAAAATGAAAGCCTCAAAATTATTTAGGATGCTTATATTGGAACTATTAATTTCATTTTGTAAATGGTAGTTATAGTTATCCAAAGTGAGTCTCATGAGAAAAGTCAGAATTTATTTAATAATATTAAATTTATTTTAGATATATAAAGTTACTCGATTTCTTTAGCTTTCCATCATTTTTAAAAATAGAATTTATCCCATATTTCTTAATCCATATCCACTTTTAATATAATGCCATTTGACATCATAGTCTGTATTTTAAGTTAAATCATTGAACAATTTGTTATTCATTATATACTTGTATCTTCCTTTTTTAATAACTGATTTAATTATGTAATAACATTTCTTTTGTTATGGTCTAGTTAATTGATATCTTCTCTCATTTTAAATGGCTCTAATATTATCCACATCCAAAAGGCAATCTCGAAGCTCATCCATTTTCCTTTTAATTAACATATTTATTTATTCGTTAGTAAAAGTAAAAATAAATACTACCGATTAGCATATTGGATTATTAAAGGCATTTTCCCCATTGTTTTGAATTTATGCAAATTTAAAAATGGTGAGTAGGTAGTTTATCAGGCTTATAAACTAACCTCCATTATTTTAAAGAATTTGATTTTGCCTTATCACTAAAATTAATCGAAATTATTAGCACTACTTTAACATTTGTTAAAATATTCCAGTTATTATTAAGATTTTCTAAGGAGATGAATTAAACAAAAGTGGAAAATCTACTAGCAGCTCTTACTTATCATTAAGTGGGCAAATATTTGGAAATATGGTTGGATCAGTACCACTATTATTAATCTTACTCTCTCCTTTATAATTTTAATTTAGATAATATTTTCCATTAGATAAATTTAATTTTCTGCCCAAAATTTAATAAAATAATGTAGTTTGACCAGTTTTTGGTCCTGCACTAATTAAAATTGTTAGTTTCTTGTTTTTTGTTTTGGCAATTAGTTGATGGCATATTTCAATATATTCATGATTAGTAGGATTTTTTGGAAATTCAAATTGAAATTCTTCAAAAGCAAAGGTATTCTTCATTTTTTTCATATATTTCTAGTGAATTTCATTAAAGTTGAGGATGATGTTTTCATTTTTATTCAAAATTTAACTTCCAATTTTATTAATCACATCTAATCCTTTGGCACAATCAAGTAACATTTATTTTTATTCTTGGACTAATTTTCGATGAATTTGAAGTAATTGGGGTGATTATTTTGATACCTATAGAATTCTTTGCTCGAAGTTCGACCTCATTCGAGGATTTATTCTTTTTAATTGTTCGTACAATTCAATACTTTTCTCGCAATATCCAATTTCTTTGCAATACTAAGCATATTATCTAATTAAATCGGCATTATGAGGCTGATTACTGATTTTGATCTCAAAGTATCTACATTTCTAAGAATATTGCTTTAACTATTGACATATTTCTAGGATTAAATTAATGTTGTTTAGAGAAGAGATGGAGTTAAATATTTTAGTAAGTATATTCTTTTGAATCCTCAATAGGCCATTTTGTTATTATTTTTCTTTTTCATTTAATTTTTTTTTCTTTTTATTGATACAAGCAGCATGCTGAAGGGTATAAGAAAAGGCTTTAAGTAAATTTTATATAATCTCCTAATTCAATAGTTTTTGCTTAGATTTATCTTTTGATAGCAAAAGTTTATTTTACAAATCACTATTTTGTAAAAGTATTAACTTATAGGCGATAGAATATACTATAGTTGGGCTTAAATCTTTTATCTTGGGCTCCTAATCGAGAGAATAATTTATTAAATTTTAAATTTCTAAATTAGAAAAATATCCAAGCTCATAGGTCTATATTTAAAGGGTTTTAATAAATTTTATCTTAAGATCTTCAACAAGAATATCAAGTGTATTTCCCCAATTTATATCCTATTAGAGATGAATTAATAAATCACCAGCAAATTCGGTATCAAGTAAAATTAAAGTAATTGCTTCTGTGAACATGCATGTAAACATAAATTCAAGTTTTTTAAACATTATTCTGATTTCACGAGTTGCTCCGCATAAATTATTTAATAATTTTAGTTCCTTTTTGAAGTTAGTTTCAAGAAATTTTATATACCCCTCTTTTGATTCAACATTTTAATTCTGTTAGATTGTCCACTATGTTTAATGTTTCAATTAAAAGCTAAGACCGATAATTTTGCATAGTATCTCCACTCTTTGTTACAATGGTACAAGTATAATTTAATTGGTTTCTTACTCAAATGAAGGAATGCTCTAATAAAATGAATCATCTATGAAATTAACCTTTAAATCATTAAGTTCCTCTTTCAAATCATATTCTTTCATTCCAATATTCTCTATAATCTTTTTCATGATTTGACAGACAATTGAATTCATTTTATTGCATTGATCAAACCTCCATTTAATAATTTATTTTAACATTTTTTGATCGTCTTTCGAATTTAAACTATAAAATTGTTCCATATAAGATGATTGGATCTTGTCTGCATGCTTGTAAAGTTTAAAACTGTTCCATCCCTTGTCTTTGCTCCAAAATCTTTAAATTGCATCAAGTCTTTGGGCAACTCTTTTTACTTTTGATATTGGAGATACATCAATTCTATTGTATTTAATTATGTTTGAAAGGAGACCTTCAACAATCTAGAAATTTGGAATTATATTTGGATTTTGTTAATGCAAAATTTAAAACTGTTCCTTAATATATTTAAGCTGACTGATCATATCTTCTAAATCAATATTTGTAGCAGAGGTTACTAAGAATGAGATAGAGGAATAAAATTCATTTCTATCCTCATCTTCGATCATTTTTTTAAAATCAAAAATATTTAAAAATTCTTAAAGAGTTCTCTGAAAGCCATTGTTCGAGATATCATCAAATGCTTTTTGAGTAAATGCAACAGTAAATTTTATATCTCTTATTGATTTTAAAAAAGTAGTCTGAATGTAGTTAACTGTTAATATTTCAAGCGGTTTCCTTTGATCTCCGAACCCAGCAAAGTCCATTAAAGTGATCGTAATATTATCTAATTTTAATTGACCAATATTTGGCATTATTGTTAGTGATTGCATTCCGGTGCTTATTTCAGCCAGTTGAATTTCTGGGTTTATTCTATATTCCTAATTATTTAAGGGAACATAAAAATTATTTGTTCCCATTTTACTGCCGATCATAGTTTAAGGGGCCAAAACCAGATTAAAAGTTGCGGATTTGCCTGAACGAGTTAAACCCATTATCACCACTACAGTACCAGTAATTGTTTTTGCAATTCTATCAGCTTTGGCAATAGTTCTAAAAACATCCTTTCTCTTTATGTCAATATCTTTTTATTGGTGCATACTTTTTATTGAATAATTATCAACTTTATACCAATTTATTCTGTATAAATAAAATTAATTCTATGCTTTTTTCCATGATTTTTTTAAAAAAATGCATTTATCTAAGATAACGAGCTGATTTTATTTATTTTTCATTGTTTCAGCTGGATGCAAGAGGTAAAAAAAATATTGTAAAATAAGATGGAGTATGAAAGTCTTATTTTTCATGAATTTTTCAATATTTTTTCATTTATGTGAACATAAAATAGGCAATAAGATTTTTAAAGGCGCTCTATTAAATTTATTTTAATAATAAAATTAAAATGGTTCATTCGAGCTTAAAGAACTTTACCTTTAATATCAACTTTGATTTACAGTTTCTTTAATCAAAATGAATTGTATTTTCATTAAATGATGTCTTCAATAGATTTAGTCATAGACAAAAAGAATAGAAGTGCTCATATTTTAATTAAGGCAAAAAAATATAATTTGAATATGTCGGATATCTTTAACTTGATCAAGCATCATCAGTATACCATTAATTGCCTTATTTGATATTTAAAAATGAAGGGAAATAGTTTATTGCATGTCGAAATTAAAAAAGCAAAGAGAGAGAATCATAATATGGATAAAATACACTATTTCAATCAGATAAACATAACAAAAAGCAATGTATTGTATTTAATGAACATATAGTTATGAACTAATGAATGATCTGATATCAAGTCTCAAGGATCTTATATTGATAGTTTAGACTGTATTTTATTCACAAGTTAGTCAAATTTTTCAGCGAAACAATTCACCATTGCCTATTTATTAAGAGATAAGATGTCATAAGTTGAAAAAAAATTATTATCCATCTGCTAGTGATAGTTAGCGTCTTTCAAATCAATCACCAGAATGCTTTCGATCAGTTTTTTGAACTCACTATTGCCAAATTATGCAACAGGCTCCTTATTTTAATTTTAGATATTCTTTCTAAATGTGAAGATAATTACAAACTTTATTTAGAAAGATTTCCTGCTTCCATGCTTAAAGAATTTTCAGTTTAGTACTAATTTAACAATTATTTATCAACATTTATTCTTTATTCTTGAGCAGTGAGTCCTTTTTATTTATACAGAAGTTAAATGTGATTTTATGCTTATTTCCAGGTATTCTTCAGACTAATATCTAAAAGCAGAGAAGCTTCGATTTCATTCGTGAAGGACTCAAAGAAATTAACGTATTTGTTAAGAATCAGCCGAAGTCTAAATAGAATTGACAGTACTTTGATTAGTAATGAAGAAGCCGGTCCTTTTTCAGACGGCTCTTAACATCGCTCCAGGAAAGATTTTCAGTCCTCGCGTCGAACTTGGGTCTTTTTACTGGTTTGTTGTCAACGAACTATGAGCACAGGAAATAGATCCAATCTCCACGATCGTATTCCATGGGATTTGCAGTTGACTTAAGGATGCTTTCGAGGTTGAGTCTTTAGGCAGTTTGTTGAAAGTCCTCTCCGAGTTTGATGGAAAGGAGCAAATTTCTTTCAATTTAATAGTGAATTAATTTTAACTGCGAAATGTCTTTGCTCATCCATTTTTTAAATCTACTTTATGCTAATTGTACTTATTCCTAAGAAAGAATGTATCACAAATGTCAATTTGAATATGGATGGCTTGATTTCCCCGTTTAAGTATACTTGAACTGAGAAATGTTGATTTTCTATCGTCATATCGTTGGAAGCATATAAACAATATCCACATCTCGTATTGACTCCATTTGTCTTGTATCCGATAAAACATTTTGTTCCATTTATATTGAATGATTAAATCGCCCCAGCTCTGCTTTTTACGGATAGCATCAATAAATAGCTATTCAATCGGATCGTGTCTTTCTTAAAGAGTTGAAAGTTCTCTGTCTATCTATTTTTATTTTCTAAATTAACAAATATGGACATCCTTTTTTTGTGGCTAGAACAGAAATGATCAAAACGATCCAAATTAAGCAGTCTTTAAAGCACCTTTTATCTTACCAATGTATCCTTTGGCTCATTTGGAATCATGCAGGCTAAAGTAATTAATTCATAAATCTTTTCGAGACTCCTTTCTTGCATTAATATTGGAATAGACCAAATGATGGATTCTCTAGAAGACTAAGGTGTTGCTGAGGTCTTTCCATTTTAAAGAAGATGATCCTCTTTTTTGAAATTGGCATCATGTATTTAACTGCTATCCTTTCCAAATATATTATTAGACAAAGTATTGGAAGAATAATTTTACTTATCTTTATTACATTCGAATATAACTGAAAGTTATATTTGAGATGGGTATAATTAATTTGGCTTGTAAAGATTTTCAATATGCTGTTTTGCTTATTTCCAACTGCTATTCAAGGATATATCCTGCAGCAGTGACGCTTCTATTTAATTTGTGAATGATTCGAAGAATTTTGAATATTCGTAAATAATACATTAAAGTCTTATTTATTAAAAATGTACTTAAGATAATAGTTGTCTTATTTGGATTTAAAGTCCCCTTTATATTCTAACCACTAAATAGTTTATGCTTCTTCATTCCATTCAGGAGTTTGAATAAGATAATTATCGTTTATTTTTTAGCATAGATATGAAATCCAGTCTTTTCTGTTGTTCTCCATCGGATTGGTTTCAGAGCTTAAAATTGATTATAAGTTCATTCTTTTTGAGGTTTTATTGAAATTCTATTCTAATTTAATTGAAATCAGTAAATTACGTTCTATTTCATAGTGAATCTTCTCTAGTTAACTAACATCTTTGCTAAGCCATTTCTAAAGTCTATATTATGAAATTAATATCTTTTGGTGAAATAATTGGTATTTCTGCCGCGAATACCACTACGCTGGCAATACCACTAATAATAGATACCTCGATTTGAGCGTCTGATAAGGCAGGAAGTTAAAAATCTAGCCTCATCATTTTCAAATTTGTAAAAGCAAAGAAATACAATCCATTGTTCGTAAGCACTCCACTCTTCTTCGATTGAATGAAAATGTCTATCCCAGTTATTTTTAATGATTAAATCTTCCCAAGTTTGTTTTTTAAGTATTGCACTAATAAACATTACCTCAATTGGATCTGTTTTTCCTTAGAGAGTTATAAGATCATTATTAATATTGGCCTTTAATCTGAGTGGTAAAACAATTACTGCAACAAAACTTGATTATATTTTTTGAAGGATTTTCTTCTCGAGTAATCAATATTTAGAATTCTTTCAAGAACTCTTTATTTGATGAGTGAATTTTCAGGCCAACATGGAATTATTTAAGATAAAGCCAACAATTCACATATTTTAGAATTAGGACGCTTTATGGTCAATACTGTAAGAGACATAATATTTTATTTTGAATTCTAACACGATATGAATTTCTCCTCTGAAGAAGGATGCTATTTTTTAGATATGCTTTCACATTTATTGAGGAATAACTTAACGCTATTTACATTTTTATTATTTTCATCAATTTATTTTTCAGTATTTTAAAAAAATTCTTAATTAAAAAATTACTAAAGTTATTTATCAGTTTCTGTAAATTTAACTTTATTATTTGGGCGAAAAAGTTTTTATATGTTCTCTTTTGCCACTCTCCAGTTATTCTAAAGACTAATATCTAAAAGCAGAGAAGCTTCGATTTCATTTGTGAAGGAGTTAAAGAAATTGGTGTATTTGTTTAGAATTAGTCCAAGTCTGAATAGAATTGACAGTACTTTGATTAATATTGAATAAGCCTGTCCTTTTCCAGGTGGCTCTGAACGTTTCTCCACGAAAACATCTCAGTTCTCCCGTCAAACTCGGGTTTCTTTACTGGCTTGTTGTCAGCGAACTGTGAGCACAGGAAATAAATCCAGTCTCCACTATCGTACTCCATGGGATTGGCAGTTGACTTAAGGATGCTTTCGAGATTGAGTCTTTAGGCAGTTTGTTGAAAGTCCTCTCCGAGTTTGATGGAAAGGAGCAAATTTCTTTCAATTTAATAGTGAATTAATTCCAACTGTGAAATGCCTTTGCTCATCCATTTTTTAAATCTATTTCGGGAAGTATATACTTTTAATCCCAACCCTTGTTTGACAGATAAGGAATTTGATGCAGTCTAATGATTTTTAGAGACCTCTTGGTTAGATTTGAGCTTAAAAATTTCCCATGTTATTTTTCAAAACCTTTGAAGCAAAGGGCAACAATCCATTGCTCGTAATAGCTCCATTTATCTCTATTTTGATAGAAGATTTTGTTCCATTAATTTTGGACAATTAAATCGCCCCAATTTTGTTTTTAGAGAATGGCTCTAATGATAAATTGCTCAACGATATCTGTTTTTCCTTCCAATGAGAGAAGTCCCTTTTCAATCTTGCTCTGAAGTCTGCATAAACTTATTTGTACATTGTATACATTTTATGATGTTCACATGGCCTTTGAGTTTCATAAGATTCAATATTTAGAAGCCTTTACAGCACCTTTTATTTAACAAATTTGTCACCGGGGTCACATGGAATCATAGATGCTAAAGTCATTAATTCCCTAGTTTTTTATACCTTACGAGGTTTCATGAGAGCCTATATGGAGGTAATCATTTTGGCTAATTAAGACTATTTAATTATAATGTCAATTTGTAAGTCACACATTTAAAGTAAATGAGAATAAAGTAATTTTATATTGGAGTATTATTTTTCCAAGCCTGTTATCATTGCAAATTAATTATTGAGATATTTTAGATGTTTTTAAATCACTGCCTGTTTTAATTGACATGCACAATAATTATGATAACCATAAATCATCTATCATACATTTGAATATTGATAAACAGAAATTAACTTTAAACAATCATTTCGTTCAAAAACATACATAGCTCATATGATTAGGTTCACGATTCCGCTTAAGGAGTTTCAATATATTGCATTAGATTCGCCAAGAATTGATTTTTCATTCAGATATATTACATTATTAGAGTTGGTCGATAATTTTAATAGTTATTTTGATTATTCCTTATTTTTGGATATTATAACCATGCAACAGAAAGACACCATTGATAATTAAGCAAAATTGCTGCAACTAGCAGTGTGGTTCGATGTTAAATATTAAAAAAATGCAAAAGTGACTGTGCAGGCCGGTTCGCGTACTCCTTTAGATAATTAGGTGCACCACTCATCCATTCTGATTATCTTCCTCTCTGCAAAGTTTATTTCTATGATGTTGCCAGCACCAACTAACTTCCTACCATTCGGCTCGCCTATAATAACATTCAACTCGCTATAGATCTCATGAAATATACAAAAAATACTTCCTATTAAATTGGAAGCGAATAATTTACTGTTCATTTCAACTATGAATTGCTTAGCAGTACTGACCGTCTCTATGAAAAATGTAAACGTATTTGAAAGCAGATTGCTCAATAAGAGAACCCGACGACAAGTTTGCCCGAGGATAGGGAATTTGCAATTTTATCAGAGCAGAGTCATAGTTTCTATCTCTTTTTGAAAGAAACGAGTAAATAGAGTTGATAAAAACAGTGGAAGCAGAGGAGTAGAGTATAGAGCGGGTTATTTCGGACGATATCATTAAACTTCAAAAATCAAAAACAAACGTGAAGGGATTAATTTTAATATTTTTGCTGCTGTTCACTATAGGCTATTTGTTCAATATTTTTCAGAACGATTCAGAAAATATTTGGCTGCCGCCTGCTTCGGATATTAAGCCAAAACGGTCACGAAGCTCCCACTCTCAAGCCAAAAATAGTCAAGCACGAAAAAAGAAAAGCAAAAAATGATCAACTATCAAAGTATTTATTATGTTTATAATCTCTCAAGTATTATGTAATTAATAGGGTGATAATTGGTGGTAAATCAAAATGCCCGTACTCCTGTTATAGTTTATTTGAACAATCTCATATCGCCTTGTAAGCTAAGCCACGGATATTTGAGAGTAGCTGGCTTGTTCTTTTAGAAGACAAAGTGCCCAACCCACGCGAAAGAATATCCTACCACTACCACCAGTAGCAGATTGGTCAGATTGAGAGAGAAGAGTAAAGTCCTCACAAGTTGAAGCAGGGCAAGTAGAGTGCCAATAAAATGCAATCTGCGGCAGGTGATGTTGGAATGTTGTGAAAGGTAAAAGGGGTAGAACTCTTCAAGATTCTTGTAATTGATATCCATATCTTATTAAATATTATGTCATACCAGAAATTATATTGGATAAACTCAAGCTCTTTCTTCTATATTTTAGAATTAAATCCTGAAAATTGTTTATCTCAACAAAAAACATTAAAATCAACAGTAATTAGCAAGTTCATTCATGATGGATTCATCCCAAAGTTATAGTTTAGAAATATAAAAATAATCCTTTAAACTTTTGATTCAACCATTAAGAAATGCTTGAATAATAAATCTACTCATTGATTTATTTTGTCTTGCTATAATTATTTCCATTTAAATTATTATTTTTCTGATATGTAAAACCCTCAACCTAAAATTCATGATTTCTATCAACCTTGTGCATCTGAACTCACCTTCCGCCATCAACAGGAGTTTG
>Ga0302268_1001070_pt1 | contig 16140 bp, 16 predicted proteins | sample III_Bog_E2_1_FD_194554 | JGI IMG/M metagenome (GOLD analysis project Ga0302268, IMG submission 194554) | Peat permafrost microbial communities from Stordalen Mire near Abisko, Sweden - III_Bog_E2_1 | ecosystem: Environmental > Terrestrial > Soil > Wetlands > Peat | place: Sweden: Abisko...
TTCGATATTTTTTTTCTTAAGTCTTGAGATGCCTCGAGATGTTAGTATTTTATAAGGATAATAGAGGATAATAGAGGATAATAGATGATAAATGATTCATATCAAAATGATCTAATTATTAAAGAAACCGCATTAGTAATTTTCAAATTTAGCGGTTTCCAGGTTTTTAATAAATGGTTGTTTATATCATATATTATAATCTTTGTGTTAGTTTATTATATACTAGTTATTAGATAAATGACATACTACCTTCATTTATTCTTTTACAACCCTTAACTGAGTACAATGTCAGCCTGGCAATAGCAAAACATTCAGAAGATCAAAAACGCTTAACTTAATTTTATTACTAAATTATATTGGTTTAAGTTGATTATAAGCTTTCCTTTTATTGACTATTATATATTCGTTAAATGAGATATTAAGTCAAACCATATAGATCTCAGTCCTATGCTATTAGAGAATCCTTCAATGCCAAGGACAACAAGGAAAACAAAGAAAACAATAACACTCTTAATATGCCCACCACCAAAGTTAACAGACCCAAAGATTTTGCTACTAAAGTACAACTCTGTCAACCTAAACTTTAACATCCAATTAGTGAATCAACCACAAATACGGCTGTCACCGTCAGTTCATTCCTACGACGTGATTCGCTTCCCGAATAACTCAAGAAAACATACACTCAGATTATTGTTAGGGACTATTCTTCAGACATCATCTAGTATCTCTGTAGTCAGTATTAAGAGTCCAAGGGTTTGCTTGACAGACATGGTATTACATCAAGTCTGAGATCAAAAATGATTGACTGGATGATCGAAGTGCTTTCGTCGTATAAAATGACAGAGGAGACCTTTTTCTGCAGTGTATATCTCATGGATGCCTTTCTTAAAAATAGTCCCTAAAGACTTGAAGTCAAAGATCTGCACCTAATAGGAATCACAGCCATGTTTGCAGCGGCCAAATACTAAGAGATTCATCCTCTAAAGCTAAGTGTAATTTATGACAAAATTGCTCGTAAAAAATTTAAAAGATCTGAAATTCTCTAAAAATAGACAGTCTTAATAAATACTTTGGACTTCAAGATTGAATGTGCATCAATCTACGACATAGCTCGCTTCGCAATCGGTATCTTTAAAATAATTTAGAGTAGTTGCACCTCACTTTCTAGGACTCATCTCTCAAGTACTTACAGAAAATTATTCTCTATCTGTCCAAGATGACGCTTTTCAACTGCGATTTGTCCGAGGAGAGTCCTTCGCTGCTTGCAGGAGCTGTCATTTTTATTGGGCTTAAGACCTTGGAGCAGGTGGATCCAGCTGCCGAGCCTGAGGGACGATTACCTTAAATCTGCAATTTGATTTTTCTAAAAGAAGATGAGGTAATCGATGTGAGTCGACGTGTGCTCGACTTAGCCAAAAACTTTAGTAAATATTTCCCGTCGCTGAACAACCTGAAGAAGTTTAACAAATTCGAATACGGAATTGATTGATTAATTTAGGGCTTTTTTGTTGATTATCTATTGTTATATACTACTGAATCTGAATGGAGGAGGAAAAATATCTTATCGAAAAACTCATGCAGGAACGCAAACGAATTGATCGGCAGATTACCTAAATCGTGTCCAAGTCATACAGCAAATACGGAATGAGCGAAACAGTTAAAGATGATAACCCTTATAGCAGATTGATGGCATTGAAGAAGATGGGAATTGTCTAAAACTACGCTGTATTTGTGATTGAACGTAGGATATCAAAAAGAAGAGTGTTTTAATAGTGGGAGTGGGAGGAATTGGGTCAGTGACTGCCGAAATGCTGACACGCTGTGGTATTGGAAAATTAGTCATTTATGACTACGATAAAGTAGAACTAGCAAATATGAACAGACTCTTTTTTACGCCATCTCAAATTGGATTTTCGAAAGTGTAAGCTGCAAAATAAACCCTATCCGCAGTAAATCCAGAAATTATTATTGAAGCTTATGATATGAATATCACAACCCAAGACGGATACGAACATGTTAGAAATAGAATATTAGAGGGCAGCCTGACAAATGGGCCCATTGATTTAGTTCTCAGCTGTGTCGATAACTATAGTGCGCGAATGACTATTAATGCCATCTGCAATAGAGTCAATCAAATATGGTTTGAGTCAGGAGTTTCTGAGAGTGCGCTTTCGGGACATATTCAGGTATTAGTACCAGGATAAACTGGATGTTTTGGTTGTGCGAGTCCTTTGGCTGTTGCAGAAGGTACAGAAGGCACCATAAAGAGAGAGGGTGTCTGTGCAGCTAGCTTACCCACTACAATGGGTATTATTGCTGGATTTTTATCGCAAGCTGCTCTTAAATTTTTATTAAACTTTGGTACTCTATCTTATTGTCTCTCCTACAACGCTCAAAGTGATTTTTTCTCATCTTACAAAATATCGATAAATCCCGAATGTAAAGAACCTACCTGCCAATAGAATCAGAAAAAAAAGAAAACAGGCGAACTACCTCTTCTGATTGGTTTGGTTGAACGTGCAAAAAAATAGAAAAAATAGGTGAAGCATAAGGAAAACGAATGGAAGATTGAAATAGTGTCTGCTGGATCAAAGTAGGAATAAAAGACTGGCACCAATAATGTAAAGGTGACGGAATAGGACAATATAGAGGATCTTATGGCCTAACTAAAAACAATGTGATTGAATCAAAATAATTAAATGTTTTATTTCATCTATATTTATAATGATTCAAGTCATCAGGGAGGAAATAAATTTAATAAAGTTGATCATATGGTCTAGAATAAAATGCATTACGGCAAATATTTATAATTGAGAATAAAATAATGTGATTGCATCCATATAGTTAAATATCGATTTTCCTTATATCAATTATATATTGTTAAATAAACATCTCATAAATGACGAGCTCATCAATACTTAAATGTTCTTTCGAAGTCTTGTTTGGTAACGGGACACACAGTACTCTTCTCCTTTTTCACACAGGCTTGATGGCAAACATTCGCATTCGGATAAACAACAAAACGCTAAATAATAACAACTTTACTGTATCTGAAATTGGAGTATCACAAACGCAGCATTTTTTCTTGTACGTAAATCTTAGATATGCCCTTTTTGCTTGAATCAGATTGTATTCGACGTTGAGTAAATCCATCTCGGAAAGATGCTTAGAGGTATAAATAGCTCGCTTCTCATGAAGAGTATGGATGATGGCAGACTCTAAAAACTGATAGATGCCTCCCTCGGCTTAGGTTAGCAGCCAATTATCTGGAATCATCTCTAATACGCTTATGGAATCTAGTTCTGGTTAATTTGCGTATTTTTTCAAGAAGGTAATGATATCTTTTTTGAGCAAGACGTCTGATTTGTTATTAGAAGATTCGTATGATTTGTACATGGCCAGAAGAAGTTTAAAGTAAATGGTAAGAGTTCCTTCCCGATTGACCTTACAATATTCTTCAGCTTCATTCGTCATGTTTTTGCTTATATACTTCCTTAAAGCCTACTCGTGCCTTTTTTCACGCGAGTATAGATAAATTTAATCTTCTAAAAGCCATTCGCATTTTTATATTCTCTTTAGAATAGGTTCAGATGCGTATTTGCTGTCAGGATTGCGGAGCAATCGTCTCATCTTTGTAATCTTTTCGATAAATGCAGGCGTTCTCAACTCTTACTTATTCTCTTTCGGGTTTAACTTAAATATAGCTTCGATGTAAAGCAGCAAAAGTTTAGTGTGATAAGCTTCAATTTACGTTTTCTTCTCTAGGACTATAGTTTAAAGGTATAGTTATAGATACTTATCGTTTTTTTATTGTTCAAAATTACGGATGACTTCATCGGGCTGGATAAAGTTTATATCCACTTTGTTGAAGAAACTCATTCCAATTTAAGGTTTTTTCTTTAGAATCCACAGCAATTTCTTATAGACTTATCTTTTATCCTCGGATTGAGTCAGCAATTTAACTGATTATTCGCATGCAATGTTGACCATATCTTATTTTTGGCTGTTTTCAGCCACTATTTTCCAACTTTCGTAGGCCTCATCACTCTTCTCGAAAGCAGCAAAGAATCTGGGCTTGAGAGTGGGATAATCGATTAATTTGGCATTATTCCTGATTAAAGTTTAAAACTCAGTGTATAGTCTCTTGCAGTAAATGATGGGATTATTTGTAAAAAAGGTTTCCAGGGCACCAAACATGTTCATATCTAGAAACCACCGAATAATTTAGAAATCAATAATTTACAGAAGTTCTTCCGGGGTTGCGGGGTTCAATTTTTGTTTTATTAATGAATTTTTGGATGTAGTAAACTGGATTTTAACTTTCAACATATTACTTCGAGATAAATACTGCTCCCTCTTGAAATCCAGGATGTCCTTCAAAAAATATTTAGATTTCTTTTTTAATTAATTTTAGTCCACTTTCTCTTTTGATGACTTCTAATTGGTAAATTCATTAATTAAGGTATTCATGTATTTGTCCGGCCTGAAATTTTTCATTGATTAGATATCCAAACTCGCCAGCTATGGGTAGAGGAGGATCAGTTCACGAATATCAAAATTAACTGTTTTGAGGATTTATTTCGCTTTTTAGAACTGCATCTTGCGAATTAATGGCCAAATTGCATTTACCTTCAGTTCTTCAATTTTTTGCTAATTATCGGGACCGATGTTTTGAATCAGCAGGGCGAGAGCTTATTCAACTCGGCACCGTTCAAGGAGAGATTTGATCTGGGTTTCGTAGGGAATTTAGTAGAGAAACAAGAGCTCATCCTTTCCGAAGATGAAGGGTCGATTTGAAGTAATTCCTCTAATAGTGGGAGAGAGATTGATTTACTGGACGAAGGTGAATTTCTTTGGATCAACTATATAACTAATCGTGTACAAATGGTATAGATTTGAAGAATGCCTTCGCAGAGGATGAGGCAGTAGTTGCTAGAAATTCCAATGTCCAGCACAGGTTTATCGTAATTAAGAGTAATATTGTCCTTTTGCTTTGGCATAAATTGTGGATCCATGAAAAGACCAATGCTCTACATGAAGAATACCACTTCGTTTCCACCAGTTACTTTTAAGTATGGAAATTTGGCTTGGATTGGGCCATGAGTAAACGCAAAATTCTTTTAGACATTGTAGGAATCATAATCCTTCTTGTTCGAGCATACAATGTGGCTACCACTATATCCAACACTAGTTGGCAGCTCATTCAAACTAAATTTCTTAGACTCTTAAAACTTTTTAGTCTGTGGATTTAAGAAAATAATGTACCCCTCTTTCTTCTTAGAAATCACAGCAATTGAATGAATTGCTCCCTCCTTATTGCCTGACCACTCATTGATGGCAAAATCATGCACCTAAGTGAGGATGTAGTTACTTTTGCGGCAATTGGTTCAGGCTTTCTTAAAGCCGAATCGATGACATACAATTTTTAGTCTGAAAGTACGAAGACAGAGGAGATAGCGGCATAACATTGCAATTTATCAATTCTATACTTAGAAATATTTTTAATTTGTTCGTTCGTTGATTTAGCAATGATGTCGGGATCGTTAACCCTGATGGGATACGAGTAGATATTACCTGAGTTAAACCTAATTTGTACCTTTCTCATCTCCGACGTACAAAAACTCGTTGAAGACATCAGCAGCTGAAAGTTTATAGGCGAAGTCCCTTTTGATGGGTTTGATTTAAAACACATTCGTGGCCGTCATCGTATCAAACTAATAGATATTATGGTCGAAAATATGATAGTATGTCATTTAATTCAAATAATCAAAATGAATCATAACATTGGACTGGGAGAGTTTCCCAACTTACTACAGAACGATAAACTGCTGGTCAAGATGCCAAAACTCGCGGCCATCAAAGCATAACTCCAGGACGCACTGCGGTATCTCACGGACCACTCTCTCACCAATAGCGCAAAATGGTATAATGGCATAAACGCAGGATCGGCGAGTTGTTGATGGGCATAACAACTGAAAATGATATCCAGTAGAGTTTCCTCATCAAAAGCTTCATCCATAGTAATACAGATCAACAAAAATAATTTCAGGTTAATTTCGGATAGAGGGAGCCTGTGCTGTAAACTCCCCTTCTGCTGGCTAAAAACATGTTCGAACTGAGATAATACAAAAAGTGTTCGCATATGCTGAAGGATTATCTCGTGACTTATCCGAATAATCAAAGCCTCATCTTCTACTCGTACTATTCCCTATGGATGAGCGGTCTCATTCGAAAAGAATAATAAATATATGAAAACGGTACGCAAAATATTATGCAGAAGGCACCAACAAACCGCCTCAGCATTCTGAAATTCACAATCTCTAGAGAGATTTGAAAAAACTTTACAATAGCAACTCTTTGCATGGAATCAATTTGTATATCTATGGATTGGTTCTCAAAGAGCAGGAGCGAACTCGATAAGCCAGGACGGTGTTTATTCAATGCCTCAACGAGTTTCCTTACTTATGGTCAGCATGGATATAGCTATGCAAAATTATAGAATCGTAAGATTTGGTACCAAATATCTAACTTAGACAACCATTACCAGGGAGCTGAGCGATCACTGGCTTAAAAACTTTTATTTTAGTTCCTTCTGTCTTGAAAAATATCGAAATGATATGAGCATCGAGCTGAACTACGGCATCCTCTGTTTCTTCAAGCATTCCAACTACATAATGAATCAAATAGCTCACTCATTCTACAATAACCAATGTAATGCAGCGTTGATTTAGAATTTGATATCAGTTTAGAGTGGTTTCAGAAGTTATTGGATATAGACCCACATCGCTTTGAAAATATGGATACTTACTCAAACATTCTGTATATCAAAGAAAATCAAGGAGAGTTAGCCAATTTGGCACTTAAGGAGTTTTATAACAACAAATATAATCCTGAGACTTGTTGCGTGATTGGAAATTACTATTCGCTGATGGGATAGCATCTCAAAGCGATTGTATACTTCAGAAAAGCTTTGAAATTGGATAGAACTTGTCTTGCTGCTTGGACTCTCATGGGACATTAATATCTGGAAATGAAAAATATACCAGGAGCTATCGAAGCTTATAGAAATGCAGTCTAAATCGATCCAAAGGATTTTAGGGCTTGGTATGGCTTAGGACAAACCTATTAACTGCAGAACATGAATAATTATGCTTTATACTACTACAGCAGAGCTGTATTGTCAAGACCAAAAGATTCAAGAATGTGGAATGCGATGGGATGTTGCTATTAAAAGATGGGGAAATCAAACGAAGCTCAACGATGCTATGTTCGTGCTGAAAACAGTAAAGATAGATAGGGTATTGCTATTCATCAGATGGGCAAACTCTATCATGCGATGGGCCCCGAATATTAATTGAAAGCTGTCCATGCTTTTGAGCTCAACTTAAGGAGAAAAGAAGAAGAACAAGTCAATGACAAATAACTAGGAGAATGCTTATTATACTTGAGTCGATACTATAAAAAGATGGGGGATATTGAGAAAGCAATCGAGTTAGCTCGCCGCCTAAGTGATCTCCAAGGAGTATAGAAGGACGAAGCAAACAAGCTTCTACAATAATTAAATTTGCTTTCTTGATTAGGATATAATGAATATTGATAATCTATTTACAACGAAAACAGCTCTTATCATGTGTCAACTGCTCTATTTGGCAGCCTGCTTATTTTTTAAATCCATTGGGCCTTTCTTATGATCGTCAATTTCGTTTATTAATTCCAGGATTAACTCGTCAGAACTATTCTCACTTTCTGCAATTGCCTTTACTCGACTGCGTAAAAGGTAGCCCACATTTCCTTCGCCGCTTCTAAACTTTTTACCCATTGGATTCAGCGTAACAACTTTCATCTTCTAATTCATCTTCTTTTTTGTACATCTATTTCCGATTTATTATTAATCTTATTCTTAAATTGAGGGGTTCAGTCTTTTGTAACTTCGTTTTCCTAAAGAAATCGATTGTTCAGGCCACTCTTCCATTCCACTGAATTACTATTCCAACCTCAAGAAATGAGGAGAATTCATGTTAGCATTATTTGAATTTCCTCGAACGACTGATATTGCTGAAATTGAAAAACCATCACTAATAACTGACTGCGAATCGGAAAAAAGGAATTTGGAGTCTTCAGCAATGAATCCTAAATTGAGTTCGTTATCCGATGACTCGTTTTAATTGAATGGAGACAATAAAGGGGTAATATCAGACACGGAAGGACTTTTTATTTAAGGACTTTTATTATTGAATAAGGTAGTTCGCATGTTGACGTTCTTAAATATTATAATACCCCGCACAAGTTAATTTAAGATGAATGATAAAAGATGAAAGCGACGAAAGCTTTGCTACTAGAATTCGATACAAAATATAATTGGGCTAAAATATGATCCAATATATCTGGTTGTAAATAAGTTCAATCATGAACATCTTTATTTATAGATATCATACATCCTTTTCAATGCTTTTTCAGAAGAATTAGGCCATCGTATCCAATAAAATATTGTTCCCAGATATTGATATTTTTATAGGTCTGGATGATTTCATAGTTATATTCTAACAAAAATCTATATTTTTCACTGAAGAAGCGTTCTTATAGTGCGTACTTTTATTGCACGATAATAAAATCAGGGTCTGGTTTAGTAGATTTCATTTCATCGTAAAGTTATCTCGGGTTATTCAGAAGTTTTTAGGTTTCATTAAAATTTTTAAGATATCTTAAAGGAGAAGTATTAATAATATCTACCGTCACATTTCGCAAAAGAATACTGTACAATGGCAGTGAGTGAGGTTGGCAAAGATACATAATTGTCATATTTGCGTAGTCTTCATGCTAAGAATTGGAATCTATTTCCGATCTTAATTATCTTAGAATATCAATGCCCCCAGTTTTTCCATAGACGCTAATGGTTAAAAACATAGATATATTGATAACAATTATCAACATAAGAACAAGTTTATTGGATGAAAGAGACTGCAATCCTTTTATAGCTAGAATCAAAAGGAACGGAAGAATGAGTAATATAAACCTATCCTATTTGTGAGTTGAAAAAGAAAGAACTAGCAAAATGAACAGAATTATAGCAAAAAGCTACCAGAAATTATTTGATTCATTCATTTATAATTATTTTTCCTTCCATTGATCCTCGTTCTGTTGTTTCAGCTGCGCTAAACTGTTTCTTTTCAACCAGAATTTTAAATTAGGAAGGTACTTTACAATCGATATTGCGAATGGTATCAAGTAAGCACCCATTATCAAAGGAAGACTGAAATAGAAATAGTATAAATAAGGATTAACTCCATAGAGCTCTGACCATTTCATCAAAACATTGTACTATCATTAATACTTTTTTTACCTTGAAAAAATTAAACTCAACCCAGACCAATTTACCATACCAGCAGCTGTTGAAGGCCACTGCAGTCAGAACCATGATCACTCTATAATCGCTAAAGTATTACATTTGAATTATATTTTTAAAAATAAATCTGATTTTTGATTCCTTTGTTGTGATTAACTCATACGGCCAGATAATTGCCCATACGATAATGCTGGTGGGTCTAACGATGAAAATTAAACACACAACTAGCCTACTGATCAAATCATTCCACTTCCTTTATTTTCGGCATATCCAATAATAAAAAGCTGTAGTTGTGAGACATGCTTCGACACTGTTAATGTAAGTTCGATTCATCATTGAAAAATAATACCAGTTAGTCAGAATGCACAAATACGTGAAAACTGATAGATTTTTAAAGTAATGATTAGCAATTTTTATGAGAAACCAATCGCAAATGCACCCTATTAGGATTTGCATAAATTTTACTGAAATTTATTGGAGGTGATCTGAGAGCTAAAGTGCTAATGAAATTTTATATCCTAAACTGAGATAGATTTGGTAAAGAGGGCTACGAATGGGTTATGACATAATCCATTACCAAGTTTAAAACCCATATCCGTAAGCAATCTTATGAGCAATTTCCGGTCCCTGCCAGTACTCATCAGGTCTATCGTAATTATAGTCTATAAGTAGCTGACTTAATCTGAGGACAACTATGGATATAAATGCTATCTTTATATCTTTACTCATAATAACTATATTCATCATATCATCATATATGATCTACAATAATTATGGCTTAAATTATTAATTATGAAGCATCATGAACGGATTGATATCTCTCCTAATTTGTGTCTACTAACTTTACCCCCCTTAATGTCGTCGATTTTTACTTTTCGTAGATTGCTTATAGGAAATTATTTTTTAAGAAGGTCCTTATCAAAACCTATTACATTTTTTTTACCTTTTAAGGCAGGTGGATTTGATGCGGATCCTTCTTCCAATAAACTAAGACTGTTCGGAGAATAGTTTCGTAAAATGGAAGTTTTCTTTTTGGTCGATCTTAATATGTGCGGTAGTTTATTGACTTGCTCATCTTAGGCTTCTTCGTCCTAATTTTTCTCCTCTTTGATGTTTGCAAAGAATTCCGTGGTCGATTTTAAATAAACTTCATTTTTTTTTAAGACATCATTGAAAGAGTGTGGCTAATGAAGAGGAGGAGATCCTTTTTTCATTTTTAAATATCTGGAAGAAACTATTGGTGATCCAATTTTTTTTGGATTTTGGGAATTATTTGAAGAGGATGAATTTGATGCTACTTTAACTGTAGGCTGGCTGATTTGAGAGAGAGTATAAAATTCTTCTGAAAATCTGCTTTCTATTTTAATATCTTCAGCAAAATCAAAAGTTTTTATTGTAATTTTGCCCTATATTTAATGAATTTCCTTGGACCATTTATCCTTGAGCAAACAGTTTTTCTCATTTAGTTTTACATGTTCAAGATAGTTTGATATTAACTCTTTGCCGAACAAGCGATAGCTGTCTCCAATACACTGTTTAAATTATGAAGGTATAAGTTCTAAAGAGTCATCAGATTAATCTTAGTCATCTTTCACAACTTAGAAGTGCGAAATGTTGAACTGATAAATCAACGCTTTAGGGTACAGATCGTTGAGCACGCAGCACATTGAATTGTTTGCGTTCTTATCCATAAACACACAATTTTAGAAGGCAATTATTCTATTTCTTTTTGAGAAGATAAATGGAAATACCCGACTATCTTCGCAGTCATCTGTATTGTTTTTGACTGAGATTACTGATGAAAAAATCCTAAATAGCATAAAGTATACTCATTTTGTTCTCCTGTCAAATTTACCACAAGAGAAATTGGAAATTTCTTGTGAATAGAGTTTATATATTCTTTCAAGTAGTAAATCTATGGTTGGTAGTCTTTGCTCGGATTCTTCCAATTTCCATTCAGACAGCTGCCAGTGAGGTTGGTCAATGTATTGCCGTATTTTACGCTGTCGACGTTGGCAAAGGGAATGAAATAAAAGTTGTAATTCTTTTTCAAAGAATCAAACTCATTATTTTCAAACAGGTACTCCACCATCCCCTCTATTGAGAAGGAACTGCAAGTGTCGATACCATTGAGACGACCGATTATTATGATACTTTTGTTTCGATTATCAGGCATCGATTGACATTTGCTATGAAGCGGAGAAAGATTAATAAATCTTCGTTGTAGATTTCCTTCTGAGTATCGAGTTCTTTGAAGAATCGAGTCTCCTGATTTTTTCCGCGTAATTAAAAAGCTATTAAGAGGTGATCCTTCAATAGTCTTTCCATACTCCACTTTTTCAATGCTGATCATTCCTCTCATTTTCTTTAATAGAATTTTATCATAAAACTTGGCTGCTTCCATTGTGCTATAGGGTATATCTAGGGCAAACATGATAATATCGTGTTTGTTTTTGCATTTGTATTCAAAGTATAATTCGTAATATTTTTCACCTAATTTGTTTTATCGGTCAATGCTACCACGACTAAATTTAATATTTTAGCCACAACACCCCCAGTCTTCGCCGACTTTTCGATTAGGTTTGTCATTAAGGCTGTTGAGATGGAAGTATGAAATCTTTAGGCCATTTTCGAATAATTTTGACATATCATAGGTCTAAATCATTAAATAGTTACAATATTCACGATTCTGAATGTATAGTACCCTTCTTCAGAAAATTACACTGAAAAGTTAAACCATCCAACTTTTTAGCAGCTATTAATATCATTTTGAAGAATGAGATCATAGGCAAAAGGATTTTTCTGCATTATTTTAAAAGTACTCTGATGGCAGCAAAGAGATTTCCTGATTCATAAGTGGAGCAAAAGATAGGATCGAGAGAGCATCCTCTGTTGCTTTTAACATTAGGAAAATAGGAATTTATCTGCATCTCCGGAAATTAAAGTCCCATATTTTGTGTAAATTATACTTAATGCTGATTGTAAATTTGTTGGAAGGGAACATAAAAAGCAGGAAGAATTCTGGTTCTGTGTTTGGAATCAGCCATGAGGTTGAACTTGGTGTTATTAAACTTTAAATAAACGATATGATTCATCCATTTAGCATAGTGCTTGCCAAGATAATCGAACATGTTGAATTATTCACTATAATTGTCCATTTCAGAGTTTTTTGGTTTAGGAGGTGCGAATTGAACATTATTTAGTCGAGAATCTTTCATGACCCTAAGTCGGAAATAGAATACATGAGTCTAATTTGAGCAACAACATCAGGGGAGTATTTTCCGGATATAATATCATTGGGTGGATACTTTTCGAGTAGAAGTTGTAGCAACTAATAGTTTTCTTCTTCGTTGTTAGTAAATTTAATGGTGTCTAGCTTATCAGTCATTTTTAGAAAATAATAATAATATGGAAGATTATTCACTCCCTTTCTATAAATCATTAAAATTGAATTCTAATTCTGCGCCTTATAAAATCACTTAAATTGATAAAATTCTTATAAATTGATTTATAATTCAATATTTTAATATCCAAGTTATTGGTTGATTTTGGATATCAGATATATTCAATTTTACTGATTAAATTTTAAATCTTACACAATTTCATGGCACTCTACCTTTTTTTTTAAATTTTTATGATTACAGTGGTACTTCTATTTAAAATTACAATTCGGCCCTACGATAATAAATTAAAATTGTTGGATTAACTGATGAAAAATACGACTAATCTCTATGATGTGAAAAAAGTTAGACCTGTCCAACCCATCAAGAAATCTAACTTCCTCAGTTCCATTATTTACAAGGAAATGGCTGTGCATATTAGCGAAGCATCAAGCAAGATCAAAAATAACCGGTAGTCAAAATAAACAATTATTCCAAAAGAGCGTAAGCCTAAAGAGTAGGAACGAGGAATGACTAGCAAGAAGAATTCGTTTAACCAACTAGTGAAGAAGTCTTCGAAAGTTGACCTCTCCAATCTTGACCTGCAGCATATATACGGAAAGCTAACAGATAACTATCTTGTTGATACCCAATAATAAACTCGATTTTAACCTGAAGACACAAAGCATCTTGTCAGTCAAAAGCTGAAAAAATAGATTAGAGATACAAACGGTAGTGATCTAATCAAGAAAAATTTAAAAAGTACAAAATCAACAATGGAAAATATCTAAAACGTTAAAGTGTAAAAGAGTTTGTTTAACTATACATTCATTATAGGGAAGGGAGGTTTTGGTAAAGTTTGGAAAGTGGAACATAAAAAGACAAAAAATCAATATGCGATGAAAGAAATGCTAAAATCCATGTAATTATTACTATAGTCAGAGTAATGACAAAGAAAAGTGTGCAGAGTGTCATGAATTAACGTGTCTTACTTTCTCAAATAAATTCTCCCTTCATTGTTAACGTGCACTTCGCCTTTCAAGATAGAGACACCCTCTACCTTGTCCTTGATATGATGGAAGGTGGCGATCTGAGATATCATATTGGTAACCGCGTGTTTAACTAAATTCAATGCAGTACCAAAAAAAAGATATTTAGAGTTTTTTATGGCTTGTATTATCCTTGGACTAGAATAACTTCAAAATAATAACATCATACACCGTGACATAAAGCCAGAAAACTTAGTGCTTGATTCTAGAGGATACATTAGAATAACAGATTTAGGAATTGCCAGAATTTATAAGCCCAATAATTCTTGTGATACGAGTGGCACTCCTGGATATATGTGTATCAATTGATTAATTCAGCTCCATAAGTGATTTGTCGGATGAATCACAGTTTTGTGTCTGACTATTTCGCTCTTGGAGTTATTGCTTATGAGCTTATGACTGGAAAGGTAATTTTCAACTGATATAGCGACCCTATAACGGAAGGTCACGCAATTAGATTAGGGATTTAATGCTTGCAAAGCAGGTTCAACTCAAATATAACGATATTCCATAAGAATGGAGCTTCGAGGCTGCTGATTTCATTAACAAGCTTATCCAGCGGAAACCATAAAATAGACTCGGTTTCAATGGAATTAACGAAATAAAAAACCACTCATGGCTGACAGGATTAAATTGGTAAAAGCTGAAAAGCAAAGACATTGAATCTCCCTTTATACCCATGATGAAAAAAAGTAATTTTGACCAAGATGAGCAAATTACCATCGAAGATGAGTAGTAGGCTGAATTAATAGAGAAAAATTCTCTTCTATTGAGGAAGCCTTAATTTCAATAACTTTTTAAAAGTTACTATTTTTCCAGCAACGAGGTCCCATCTTCGACAATCAACAACGAAGCGAAATAAAAATAAAAGAAATCGTCAACGAAAAGAGTGATATCCGCATATCGCAAGTCATCACAGCAATAGAAAGAATCCAAAATTTATTAAATTATACCCGAGAAGAAAATGAGTAATAACGATATCAATAACAAGAAAAAAATCGATATTCAAACTCGGATAGATAAATCTCGTCAACTGTAGTTGCTGGCAGATCATGTGATAAAGGACAAAAAGCGTTCGACTCAGTTCTAAAAAACTTTCTTTAGATGATATATATATACTTTTTCAAGCTTTCGAATCGATGATATTTGCCTGCTAATGAATTGTATACTATCATTAATGTAAGTTTCATTTTCTAGTGTATTGTTTCTTCCGAGCTTAAGGAAAGTTCATCATACGCGAACCAACTTGCCCACTCCTACTGCCTAAGCATACTCCCCATCTGTCATGGTAAAACCTTGTTGGTTAAACCTGTATTAAAATGCCGTAGAGTCTGTCCCATAGATCTGATCCCTCGAGTCTTTCCATAATTTAAAGAAGTATTTTGTTGCCATCTTTATTCCTGAATATCTCGATAATTTGACTGCTCGGGATTGATTTCAGAGAGCTATAAATTCTCTTATCTACCCAATAGGTAGAAATACACTTTAAAAGCACATTGCTTGAAAATTTGCCAACGGAATAGTTGGTAAATCTTGATAAAATTCTTTCAGTAATTCCGGAACATTTCTAAATGTCATAAAGTTCATAGCAGAATTGAATAACATAGTTTCCAAAGCTATCTATGATAAGTCGATCAACACTGAAAGTGACATTAGCAATGAGTTGCCTTCGAATAATATCGATAACTTGATCATGTTATTCGACTTTTCCCTCAAGCTCACGGAGTCGCCTCATCATGTGCTTTATGACACACATAGCATTTTTATCAAGAGCAAAGGCTAATAAATTTTCAATGGTATATTGAAAGAACGGGAGCATAAAATTTAAAGGAAATATTTTAACGACTTTTTGGATGAAATGAGTAGAATTGCTGTTTTTGCACAAATCATAGTATTATTGCCTCATCTGCAATGCTATGAGCTCAAATTATTCATTAATAGTAAAATAGTCTATGAATGCTTGAATAGTATGAGTACCCTGCTTATTTTTGATTAAATCTGCTAATTGTGGCGCAATTGTCTATAGAATTTACAGTCTTTGAAGGGGAGTACAGACTGTAAAAAGTTTTTGGATCATATAGTTGCCATATTCATGCATGATGAGTTCAGCCATATAGGGTTTCGTATGGACAATTATCATTTGGATGTCACTAGGAGGGCACTGAGATAGGAAATTTTGGAATACTCTGGACTGTATGTTATTTTTTACAAATTATGCCAAAGTGTTAGTGCTGATGAGTTTGGGAAGATTAATTTTTTAAGCTTCTCCTAAAGGGCCATAGGAACTATCAGAATCTGATAAGCTAAACTTATGTTTAGCAATAGGCTCTTATGTCTTCATTGTCGAGACAGAAGGAGTCTATCTTTA
>Ga0302268_1001071_pt1 | contig 16137 bp, 13 predicted proteins | sample III_Bog_E2_1_FD_194554 | JGI IMG/M metagenome (GOLD analysis project Ga0302268, IMG submission 194554) | Peat permafrost microbial communities from Stordalen Mire near Abisko, Sweden - III_Bog_E2_1 | ecosystem: Environmental > Terrestrial > Soil > Wetlands > Peat | place: Sweden: Abisko...
TAAATATAAAACAATAATCAATGGATATGCTAGAAGGAGGACTCTCATTCTTTACTGTTGATAATCCTTAACCCTTATTTGATCATTGCTAAACTCAACCGATCTGAAACATGCATTATAATGGCAAAGTATTGGAGAAGGGCAGAAGGATAGAGTAGTTGTTGTTTGAGTGTCAGACAGCCAAGGGTTTATAATCATGTTCATAAACTCTAGTCCATAAATTATCATCATCTATTTGTTCAACAACTAATTATTATAACAGCCAATTATTAAATACCGATTTAACAATCTTCCCTCATTTTCTAATTATCTTATATCAGATTCAATATTTCATCATTTTTTGGATTTGCAACACCCCGAACAAGCCAGGATCAACCCGATTCCGAAAAGAGAAATTAGGTGCGAAACCTGAATATCTCAAGAGTTACCTCAGATATTTCACCATAGTTCCATTTTAAGAGGCTATCCGACTCTATTTTTGGCCATAGTAAGAAAAATATTTCGCCGAACACTGATACTGCATATAGAGTTCCTCCAAGGCTGTCTCCAATAACAATAAGTAGCACCACAAGAGCTTCGAAAAGGCCAAAGATTCGAACAGCAATCGACCAGTTAGCCTAAATAACATAAAGCATACATTGTCCCAAGGAAGATCAAATTGAAAAAAATATTGACTAAGACTATCGATGACAGAGTAGTTTCCGCTGAACTCTTTAGTGCTAAGATGCGACTGATAGATGTGTAGGTAGGCTGAGGAGGAGAGAGCTACTACAATGAGTAGCCTGCCAATAAAAGTAAGGATGGCCATGTTGAAATATTATGTAAAAAAGATGCTCAGATTTTTGTTTGCTTATCATGATTCATAGTGAGCTGAATATTTATCATCATCGCTGTAGAACAACCCATCAGTCGCTTATATCACTTTTAGAACATCCTTGCACAGCATAATGGGTCTCTTACATCATTAATCAACATCAAATATCTTAGTCAGCAATATTCATTCATGCAAAGACAAATTGATTGTCTTCCTATTAAATAGCAGGTTTAATAGTATAACTTTACAATTAGATTAATCATCAATTAGATAAGTCATAACTCTTATGCAGGACTAAACCCTTTACCAGTACATCGTTTGACTCATGCTTACGAATTTATGGCAGGATAACAAAGCAATCCTCTTTTGGTTTGATGAATCCATCAAAAGGATCATGAATTAATCCATTGAACTCTACCCTTTTTCCGATGCCAGCCACATCCACCATGAGTGGTGGATCACTAATCCGACACTAAAGCATGAGGCAAATCAATTGTTAAAAAAAAGCCACTATATGTTCAACAGCATCCCTTCGCTCGGTGCATGCAATTCCCAGTGAATCTATAATTTCTTCAGCTTTGCTAATAAATTGTTATTTTTGAGTAATTAGAGGGACAATGGCTTGGTGTTTGGTTTGAAAAGCTTTTCTTAAAACGTTGATGACTGGACCCTAAAGAGATTACAGACATCCAGCAGTTTTAATAGCCTCCAATGCTGGCTAAAAATAACTATCAACGAGATTAATGGCTGTGGAAAATGTTTGTAAGTAAAAATAGATGACTCCTTTTAAAGTGAGCTACTATGGACCAAGCAAGTCAAAGAAAGTATCTAAGCATTCATACTTATAGAACTCTGATATTTTAGTAGTGAGTTCATTGGTCATCGGGAAAGATGAAGTGGTATTATTAAATCCAGCCACCATATGCCTTAGACTATTTTGAAGGTTCATCACCTCTTTCTGAAGTTGTTCGTTTTCCTTCTGAAGGGCGTCTTTCTCCTTTTTGGAAATAGCTAGCTTTCCCACCAACACTTTCATCTTTCCTTTCAAGTCCTTCAATTCGGCTGTATCTCCATGTCGTGGCTGGAGGCTTTCCTGCTAATCCTCGTAGTCACGAGGGGGGAGATTGCTGCGATGAGGTTTGTTCTCAATGGGTTTGTTGCGACCATATTAGCGAATGTGCATTATTCAAAATAACTAACGAACTATTTTATCGTTATAATTTGAAAATGGCCCTACTCAAAGAAGACAACATCTTCACTCATGTTATTGCGATTGATTTTGGCACAGGTGCTTCAGGGTAATCCATTAAAGATGCAGATTTGCAATTGCTCCCAAACAGCTCGATCAGGAGGGAAAGCTACGCATTGAAGTGTTCAATCCTTGCGATGGTAGTGATGATCAAAAGACTCCTACAGCTATACTATTCAGTGATGAACATTAGTTCTTATAATTTGGAAGCAATGCAATACAAAAATACGCTTAGATTGTCGAGGATGGAGGGTCAGCCCTGCTTTTCCAAAGCGTACATGTGGATTAACCAAGTACAAAATGCATCTGCTGCACATGCACACTTCTGCCAAGTCAATAGACGGTAGAGAAATGCCTTTAATGACAATTGTGGAGCATACTCTTAGATACATCAGCCAGCAGGCACTCAGCAAACTAAAGGAACAGGTCGGAAAAATTGTATCTTCCAAAATAAGATGGGTCCTTACTGTCCCGGCCCTGTGGAGTGAGGAGCACAAGCTGTTCATGCGCAAGGCAGCACTACAGGCTCAAATCGTTGACAATGTCAACAGTCCGAACCTTCTGCTTTGTCTTGAGCCTGAGGGAGCATCGATTCAGTGCAGGTAAGACGCTTAATAATCTGTAAAGGAGCAAATGGGTAAAGGGAGCGTAGTAATGGTGCTTGATTGTGGAGGAGGAACAGTCGACATCACTATTCATAAACTGTTGTGTTAACTCGATTAGCGATTTTTATGCCAGGAACTTATTCCCTCGAGCGGTGGATGCGAATGGGGCAGTAAATATGTTGATATCTACTTCGAATAGTTTATCTCCGAGCTGCTTGGAAACGACCTAGCAGAAATCTATAAATCAAATGCTTTGGCGCGATTGGATATTCTTCGTGATTTTTAAATCATCAAGAGGAAATTCAAGGGTCAGAAGGATGAAAGATCTATGGTCAAATTGAGTTATTTGGGAGAGTATCTAAACTCTAAGAAACTAAAAGCATTGGTGGAGCAACATAACAGTAAACATGCTCCTGAATTCCAGATAAAGGTGAAGGGGGCTTCTAACATTGAACTTCCCTCAGCTCTAATGGCATCCTTCTATCAAACTCTATTCTAAAATATAAAAAGTAAAGTATAACAACTCGTCTCGCAGGTGGAGGCAAAGAAAGAGCAAGTTAATTTTATATTTATGGTGGGGGGTTTCTCAGAATCTCCCTACCTTAAGTCCGAAATTAATCATAAATTTTAACATACAAAGATACAGGTTTTAGTGCCAAGGAGACCTCAAATATCAGTAGTGCGAGGAGCTTGTCTTTATGGCTTGAATCCAAGATCAATAACCTCAAGAATTGCCAAAAAAACATATGGAATTAACACTCTGACAGTCTTTGATCCTGAGCTACACCCTGAAAGCAAGAAGGTGATCATCGAAGGGGAATAATTTTGCGAAGATGTCTTTGATGCTTTTGTTCGGAAGGGTGATTCAGTCAGTATTGATGAAGTGCACACTAAAATTTATTGCCCAGTTAGAAACAGGCAAACTGTGATGCGAATCATCTTTTACTAAACTGAATTATCAGATGTTTAGTTTATTGATGAAGAACATGTAAGACAACTGGGATAACTTGCCATTGATATCGGCAAAATTGGGCAAAATTCATAGGAAAAAACTGTTAGGGTGACTTTGCTTTTTGGAAACACTCATATATACGCTACAGCTACGAACAAAGAGGGAACTTAAGTTAAAAATTGTGATTTCCGCTTTGATTGCCACTCTTGATTAATTAATGCTTATTATGGGATATTTAATGTATTATAAGCATTTCCGAAATCAAGACCTAAGAAATTTAATCCCTTGGTAGATACCGATGGCAGCTAGGGGCACTAATATGGGAGTCAGCATCCACCAACTGCCTTTCTTAGGTTCGTCCTCCTCCTTCTATAGTTTTACTGGTTTTTCTTCTTTCACCTTTTGAGAACTGAAAATTTTAGAGTTCAGCTATTTGCTTTTCTCCTGATATTTTTTGACCATGTCGTTATATTTTAGCAGAATCTTTTCATAGGATTCATAAATTTATCTGTTTGTTTTATCGAGAGAAAAAGCATACTTAATGTCCGTCATTGCTTTTTCAATTTATCCCAACTCAAAACGGGCCAACGATCTCTTGTAGATGGCCTTCACATAATTTGGATTTACAGTTATCGCCTCGTTGTAAATAAGTTCGGCTTGCTTCCAAAGGCTTTGATTAAAAAAACAAGAGCCAATGTTGAACAGCAAATTTGAGCTCAATTCAGCCATCTTTACACATTAAGCTTCTGAAGCACCGTAAAAGGCATTTGGCTATAAATTTCCAAGTGCTTGTTGATAAAAATTCTTGGCTTCCTAATATCTTTTAGCTTTAAACTCTATATTTCCCTGACTCTTTAAATCCAATGCATTTTGGATGCGAGTTTCGAAGAGCGCAGAGAAATTATTGATTTGAGATGCTGGCGAGATTGGTGCCGGAGCCTGTTCTTATCTCTTACCTGGCATGCTGAGAGGTACCTATTTTGAGGGAGATTGGTTAATTTATTTATCCATTAAAGGTTCGATTGGTTTGTCAATACTGATGCCTTCCATCGATTCCCTAAGTTCAACTAGCCCAACAAAGATATTGATTATAAGTGTGACTGGAAATAAAAATGTGAAATGAGATAAAACTCACAATTGAGAAAAGGCAAATAAATATCATTTCGTTGGTGTTAATAAAATTTTCAATCAGCAATTTATTAAAATAACATCCTCTTTCTTGTATAAACTAAAATATATATAATGTGGGAAGGACTTATGGCTCAATGCAAAGACGAGAGGAAGTTATTTGACACTGCTCAATTTGTGCTAGTCCACGAAAACTACTACCACCATTCTGATTTTATAATTGTTGGATGGCTTATGCATCTGCTTGCCCATCAGGAGCAAATAACATTTATCTCCTTCAGATAAAACTACGCGCACTATACTAGCTTATCAAAAAAAATGGGAAAGAGCATTGAAGGATATATCAAAACAAACCAACTTACATATGTTGAATGCTTTTAGAGTCACTATTGTGCCTCCTTACCACTGATGGAGTCAACTCCTCAAACTTACTCTTCTCCGCCTTCTGCTGCCATAAAGATATTTGCGAAGGATCTGATTATGCACGAATAGCTCTTTCAAAAGGGAAAAATTATTATTATTGACTCGGTAAGCTTTATTGATTAAAATGTTGAGCTTTGCTTTTGGATCTATGAGCAAGCCATTTTGAAATAATCGCGCTTGATTATGGGAGGCTGTTTATAAAATAGTGAAGTTGGCCAAATTTTGAAATTACTCGCAGAGTTATAGATCAATTTAGAGAATGACGTGGGTGGCCATGGGAAATTGATTATTAAATCTATGTCACACACTAGAAATGTTCTCTGGAAAAATGTGAACTACCGTCTCGAGTTCAGTCAGCACCTCTCGATTTGATGCAAAGCATATTATATAACGTTCAATGAAGTATTATAATTTTAACATATGAATAATTATGCAAAAAGCAAGTATCTGCAAAAGCCCATTACCTCAATCACAACCCTACATAATAAATTGTTTCATCAGCTGGAGGAAATTGAACATAAGGATCATTTAAAAAAGGGATATGATGATCCCTATTTCTAATTTTAAGAGCATCTCAACCCTCATGCTAATGAACTGCTTCATAAAGCCAAGGATATTGTACTTTCCGCATCACGCAGACTTACAACAATCGAGGAAAATTGTAGAAAATCAAGAGAGAAATCAAGCAGTGCCCACACGATTAAGATCGAGCATTTGTAACTGGCGTGGGCCTATTTACCCAAGAGAAATAAACCCCCAAGGAGGACTGGAAATAAATCGACGAAGATTTACTTTTTAAAAATCTGAATCAGTCCTAAGAAGATGATTTGGCCTAGCTGCGTAAACTAATAAAAAAAACTGAAAAAAACTTAAAGAGCTACAGTAGAAGCGTAAGTGCGGTTGTATTCAGGTGTATAATATTAAAAACGATATTGTAAACGCAGCTGACAAGTACGGAAATTCTCTGGACGTTGGGTTAGTAATTAAGATCAATAAATGCGGGTTCGAGAATACTTTTTACAAAGAACCAAAATACAAAATCCACCCCAGCAAGGAAACGGATTCAATTAAAAAAAGAGCGATGTCTTCGCACATAGTCAAGAAGAACAAATTTTGACTACTGTTTTTCATGTTTTTATACTATGTTTATTGATAAAATAGCAGTAGTGGCAAAGGTCGTAAGGTCTATCATAGTTATCATATTCTTTTGAAATTCGGAGATTTTCTTTCTTATAGATCTCCATCTTAGTCATCTTATAAATTTCGAAAAGCCTTTTTACCCTCGCAGTTTTAGTAGCTGACCCCTTTTGGAAGAATTTGATGAATATTCTTAACTGTCATTGCACTATTCACGTTTTTATTGATATTTTTAATGGGTGGCTGATGTGTTTAAACAGGTTGCGGCTGACTTTGGTCCCACATGGTTTCTAAGAATTTCTAGAAGGAATGAATCATATTATCAATTTGGTTCTAAGAATAATGAGTAACTCCTTGGATTGAATCAATGTGTTCTTCTGTTTGATGCCGAAACACTGTTATCTTTTGTCTATAATGTTCCAAGCTTTCCTTGCACTCATGGATGTCTCCAGTTTCCTTGATGCCCTAAAGAACCTCTTCAATATGATCTTCAATATCATTCTTAATGACATTAATTTCTATGATATTTTACCTGAGGTAGTCATTCGAAATATCCGCAATCTGTGTGTATTTATCGCTTTAAGCAATTAGATCGTTTAAATGGTCTCCTTTCATTTCTTCAATGATCTCAATCAATCGATCATAAAAAGTTGTTGTTAAATATATTTGCTGCTGATAAGTGTTTTCCAGACTGTTAAACTGTTGGATGTTTATGTTATGCTCATCAATCACATTGTTACATAATTTCAAGATTGAAAGAATTTATTGATAAATGGGTTCATTTTAGTATTGAGGGAGGCTGGGAAGTTAATTTTTGCTACTTTATACCATGGCCATTCCTTAAGCTGCGTCAATTTTGATAACGATACTTTTCTTTATTGCAAACTGAGCTGCACATCTTGCACAATAATGCTCTTCCTCACCGCCGCCTATCTTAACTAAATACTCAGCCATTTTGGTTTGGTGATTCAAGCAAACAACTCTATTTTATCTACTTTCCGGCATAATACCCTTTGTGTTATAACGCGATGTATTTTCTATTTGTATTGAATTCCTATTGATTGCATTTTGGGAAGTTCTTCCGACAGTTTGATTGGTTTTCGGACTGATGAGTGGTTTAGACTTGATGTTATTGGTATTAATTGGGCTACTTTAAAATAAATACATACATATTTTTTGGTAGATGCAGCTGATTTTCCTTTTCCACATTATACGTTGGAGGTATGACTTAGTTGGTTTGCAGTCTATAGGGCGATTTATACATAGAACTCGGGTTGAGCTGTTGGCTCGTCCTCCATTGCATTTAATTTGGTTTGAAGTTATTAAGCATGTCTTTTGGTAATTTTAAATATTAACCGTTGATTATTAATATCAGCTGCCATTATTATTATGCCTGATTAATAATGTATAAACAAAGCAAACACATTTAGCTACAAACAAACATATATATCCAACTAACCAATAATAATATAATGAATTTAATTTCGGCAATAATTTTAAACTCAAAACCAAAGTCATGACCTATTATCAAACCAAATTTTACCAACAGAATTTAGTCACCAAATAGTTAACAAAAAAATATTTAAAAAAACGGATGGGCTTAAACTAATAAGGCGTAGAGAGAAAAACATTTTAACCGAAAACTCTCGATGAACAGCAGGCCTTACTCAAGAGAATCCACTTAAATATTTAAAATACTCCTTAAATCAACATAATAAGAGGCATCCGTGAAAAGATTGAGATAGCTTTGAGAACTTACAAGTGCAGTCTGGCTCAGCAAATGGGACAGTATAATCATCACCAAAAAATAGAATGCCTTATAAAGTTAACTCAAACCTATCAGGCACTGGTAAAATAATATGGATTTTTTACCATTTAGTAGAATCATATACGTTTTGATGAACACCAAAGAATGGCACTATGGATTCATCATCATTTTTTTGAAAACAAGTGCAGTCATGCTTTGAGCCCTAATTAAGCGAGTGAATTGTCAATGGTTAAAATATTTATGGGATTAATTAAGAAGTTTTTTCATAAATTATTTTTCCAGCAAAGATCTATTGTCAATTTGAAGGATCTCTAAAATTATCTTTTATTTGTCGACAAAAGAAATAAAATTCATAAGAAATGCCAGAAAACCATCATGGAAAAAAGCATAACTGTGAGGAGCGCAACGCTATCTCCATCCCATTCTCGATTTAGAAACTGCTCCATTAAATGGTTCGATTCAATTGAGAGACCCAAGAATTATTCACTCATGGCCTCAAATGTTGCGAGTCGGACCAGTAGAGCCCAGTCAAAATAAGCATCTTATTTTAATATGTGCCTCAGTAGTAACAACATTTCAAAGGGACTAAGCGATGCTATGTGTCGCAGATCGGAAATAGAGTCCACTTTCGAAACAGACGCCCTCAGTAGAAAAAATGTTAATAGTTTACAAGTGAGCAACATTGTTAAAGTGCCCCAGAACAAGTCGAGCATCTAAGGACAAATTTATCGCAATTCATAAAATCGGCCTAATTTATCAACTCTGATTTAAAAGTCGAAGCTTACTTCCTCTAAGATCAACACACACTTCAGTCCAATCTTAAATAAAAAGTAAATAAAAATTCATTCTGATGGTTAAATAATGAGCAAGCCATCAAAATAGCCATTGATATCAAAATGCTCAAAAGAAGTAAAAACATCAGTGGAAATTGGGTTGAATAACTTATTTTTAAGTCAGATCAATGAAGATTCTGATCTGTAAAATTAGTTTCGGGAATCCGACTTGAACCATATGGAGCATTTCAAGAGCATGGTCAATTAATTTTAGAATATTTTGTTCAATTGATTTTTATTCAATTTATCTTAACATCTAATAATCAGTAAGTTTCTTATTTACAAAGAATGCAGTCAATCATTCATTTCTTGAGATGGCCAAGCTTTTATAAAGCAGATTTTGTAATCGCATAGGTAGGATCGATTGACTCCAAATCATATTTTTATGGCTTCAAAAGGGAAAGAGCAGCTATTCCAAAGAAAGTGTGGAACACATCAACAGTATTTCCTGGTCTATCGCTTATTCCTCCTTCTTAAGGATCTTGACAATGCAAAATGAAGTTTTACAGAGCATTTTGATCGATCCAATCCTATTTACCCATCATACAAAAAGCAGAGTAAATCCACCAGGAATAACATACATCAGGCAGTTTTTATGGCCGACCATTAAATCCACCCTTTGCTGTCTGCCTTTCACACAACCATTTAGCAAGTAATTCTTGATCAAAGGAGTCAATGAACCCAGTTATTTTGAGAGTGCCAACACAGCAAAAGACATAGGCTCCATGAGATTAAGCATCTGGTATACCTCCGAAAGATCCGTCGAAATTACGACAACTAAGTACATAGTCAGCTGCTTTTTATTTGTCGATTTTTCCAAGAGCATTGAGAAGAGAAAGGCAGGAAACCGCACAATAAGAAAATCTTGTGTCAACTTCGCCCCATACATCTCCGGAAAAAGATCCATTTGACTGTTGAAGACTACTTACATATTAGATCACCTTTTCCGTGTTAATTTAACTTAATTAATCATCAATTACTTGATTCTGTCGAAACCGAGAAGTATCAACACTGCATAATGAGTACTAGTCATATGGGAATCATGCCCAATGTTTCCTCCAAAGCCTCCGTCTTGATTTTGGCATTTTTTAAGCCATGCTACAATTTATTCTCGCTTTTCTAAAGGTAATGGTTCCTTTAACGCTGCAAGACTGGTCAAAGACCAATACCCTCCTGCAATTTTAAGATGCTAAGTCAGATACTTTCCAATGGAATAGAGGTCCTTGCTATTGTCGAGGGCAAGCAAATATTTGCAGTGCTGCTCCCGATAAAATTTGATGTTTTAATTGTCCATATCTACTATTATATCAAAACATCAGAAAATCAATTCTATTAATCATTTTCAACGAACTCGCTTTGAAAGTTATTCACGTATTTACTCATCTGGTTTTATAACAATTTTTTGCGCTATTCTCCCGCCCAGTGATCGTTGCTGAGTTTACGCTCCTCTTCGAAAACTTGGTTGGACCCTTGATAGGCCAACCTTTACATTTTTTGTTTTAGAATCTATTTTTCTATTTGATGGCGAGACTCTGATGATTTAATGGCTGATTTTAACTTGATTTCCTGAAGATCCTTGGGAAGCTGACTAAGTAACTTCATTTCATCCAGTTCCTCTTGCTGCAAGGCGAGAAGTACTTTTTCCTCACTAATCAAGTCTTAAATCATGGATTTTTTAAATTGATAGTCGTCCTCAGTGTCAATATGCTTTTTGATTGATCTGGTAGTGTTATTTACTTATCTGGAACGACTCCTAGCATCGGAATTTACAGGTAACGATGAAGGCTGAGCATAATTGGGATAAGGAAGTGGCTGATTTTGATTGTTTCTCTTTTTTTATTCAAGCATTATCTATAATAACTTTTGATTCTATTAGCTTTTTAATTAAATCATTCTTTAGAGTATCCTGAGACTATCGTTAGGCATCTGCTGCTGAGAGGGCTGAGGATAGGGCATCATTATCACTTGAGGCTGAGCGTAAGGATAATTAAAAGGTGGAGGTTGAGAAATTTCCTTGTCAGCCTTTGAACTAGTTATCCTTTATTATTTTTTAACATTAGAGCGTTTAATCTCCTCCTTGACTACATTTTATTCTAAGTCCCTTAACTTTAAAATAGGAGTTGATACCCTACTTTAAATGAATCTCATAGAATCCTCCTCTTGGTCAATTTTTTAATTCTATTTTATAAATTTCTGATAAAAGTCGATCATCTTGTCAACATTGCTCTTAAAATCTTAACGAATGCCTCCATTTTGAGCATACATGCTTTTAATTTCATTGAGTTCGTCTAACTTGAATTTGGCGTATTCCATTCTATCCTTTTTAGGCATTCTTCCCAGGCTGGAGTTTGATTTATCTAAAACGGTATGGTTGCGCATATTAAACTGATCGATAAAGGTGGGACCTATTGAATCTCCTGTTGGTGGTCTTTTCTAATATTTTTTTAGCTATTCATTCACTTTGCTTTAGCAAAAGGCATTGTTGGTTAATCTTGTTTGGTTTAAATAGGAACTTTTACTGTTGCGCAATTAAGATTCACTGACTTCAGAATTATGCTTGTATTTATTGACACCTTACTGCTGTCTTCGGAATCTATTAATATTTTTCATTTCCTTCTACAGGTTGCTCGCATTCAGGGCATCACCTTCTCCTACTTTGGACAAGGAGTTAGCTCCATAGTGTTGCAGATAATTTTTATGAGCGATTTTTGGTTGATGAGTAGGATTAACCCCATTAAACTAAATCTTAGCCAATCCTTCGAGATTGTCATAGCCGCTATTGATGCAAAATCTCCGTTTGTGATTGAGTAATTAATTGGGTGAGTTAAAACTGAGTCCGCAGTCGAAACATTTATTGCTAGAACTATTACTTTAAGCATACATAATTGATTATTAACTTTCGATAGAGGTGCAGCATTGATTTTAATGCTCTATCCAAGAACATCTCAGAAAACTACTCAAGAGGGCACCTTCTATTTTGATTTAGTAAATTACAGGTGGTGATTAAAATGTTCCAAAAAACTTATGATTAATAATTTTAGAATAAAATTATTACTAATTTCTATTGCGGAATGAAAAGAACCGACGAATCAGGAGCCATAAGGAAAAAGATAGAGAATTATTCTTTTCTCTTAAGTCAAAATATAGGGAAGGGCTACTCAAGCATTGTCTACAAAGGCAGGAACGATGAGACAGGTATTTTTATAGCAATTTAGATGAAACAGTTGCCATCAAAGTCATCGACATGAAAATGATGAAAGGAGAAGTACATAAAAATCTGCTGACGTCGTAAATTGAAGTCCTCAAGTCTCTCAAAGACTGCGACAATATCATCTCGGTTAATGACATATTCAACACCAAGAATAACACCTATATAGTTACTGAGCTGTGTGATGGCGGCGATCTATCCAAACTCATCTTATCAAAAAAATGTTTTTCTGAAAAGGAAGCCATCCCGTACATGAACCAAATCCTTAAGGGGTATTGTAATTTCCAAAACCGTGGAATTATCCACCGTGACCTGAAGCCAGCCAATATCTTTCTAAAAGACAACACAATAAAGATAGCGGACTTTGGTTTTGCGATGAAGCAGAGTGATTGTAAGAAATACTCTTCTTATAACGTGGGCTCTCCTGTCTACATGCCTCCAGAAGCCCTCAACTAAAACAAATACAGTTTTAAGAGCGATATCTGGGCCTTAGGTGTTATCTACTATGAAATGCTGACGGGAAAGACTCCATGGAGAGCAAAAACTGAAAAAGAGTTGGCAAAACAATTAACTGCTATCCCTATTAAAAAATTGCTTCCTCCATCAATAAGTCAATCTTCTGAAATGTTTCTCCTGCGCAGTCTCACTTGCGATATAAATGAAAGAATGACTCCCGAGGAAGTACAGAGACTTACATTGTCATGTGATAGCGTAAATGCGAGTAAGCAGCTCTATTCAACTTAAAACTCAATTTTCAACGGAAGAAACAACACTATCAGGAGAACCGATCAAATGATTCGACAGGCTGAACAGAGGGAGACCTCACTGGCAAAAAATTCGATTAATACTCCCACCAATGCAATGACAGCTAAAAGATCGACATTCCTTCAATCTGACGATGGCAAAATCCATAACTTCAGTTTGCCTAAGACAGCAGCTTCAATTTCTAATAAAACTGAGCATTTCATCTCAACTACTTCTAATCAAACGATCAACAACATCTAAATGCACACTCAAAAATAAATAATGCCTCAAAATGGAGCTGATACTTATGACAAGAAGTATTTGTCGAAGCAGCTACTGAGTCAAATTCATTTCTGTCGATTCTTGTACAAATTGATTGTTAGAATCAACTAAAAGCTGCATGAATAGGTCAGTGAGGAATTGGAAACTTTGAAGAATTATATGACTGGACTTATTTTTGATAAACTTGAGGAGGTGGAGAAATTAAAAGGAGTTTAGTTAAAGTATGTGCAGGATTACAGGAATTCTCACGATTTCCAGAAGATTAGCCAGATTGTCGATCAGTATCAAGTCAAATACACAAAAGACCTGGCAATGGGCAGGCCAATCAGTAAACCTCTTTCCAATGTGAAAGACCAACTCACTAAGAATATCATCACCATTTATGAAAAGGTCCAAGATCAGGAGGATATTAGTTTGTGTCAAGAGGAAGTAATTGTTCTAGACTATCTTGTGACGCTCAGACAGTTGATAGGCTTGCTGCAAAGCAATGAGCTCTAGGGATTTCATAATAAGTCAAAGATTGAAACAATAGTTGAAGGCTCTCCCTCAAAGACGATAACTCACTAGCATCTAAACGCAATTCGTTCCAAATTGAAGGCAATCCGAATTATTTGATTTAATAACGTTAATTTATTGTCAGTACTATAAGATAATTACTGCTCATTTATTTATGAATGCTATCCTATCGAACTGTCGTTCAACTAATGGAAGAGGGACTACAGTAAGGATAAATCAAAATGAAAGAGTATTTAAAATCATAATATTTTTTGTTTGCATATAACTACATTATACCCATGATATGTTCTTTAATTTTATTCGATAATAAAAGGATATTTTTCCATCTGCAGGGGTTTCGCATCACTCAAAATTAGAATGCCTACTTCCCCGAACCTAAAATTTGAACTAAAATTAAGCGGGAATGTTGGGGGAGAGTTGCAAAGTTTTTTTATTTACAACAGTCATTTCCAACAAACATAAATATCAAGTGACCGACAATTAACATATAAACTTTGTTTGCAGTATTTTCGGATCTGCTCCTTGCAGTCTCGGTTTATAGTTTTTGCTAAAATTCAAAATTAAAGAGCATCTTTGGGCACTTAATAGTTCATATACATTCGGCTCTAATCTTAAACAAAAAGCAGTAAAGAGGTGTCGACAGAAAAGAAGAGACTTCAATGATCCTTTATAAGGGGTCCCTTGAACAAATAATTTATCCCTGCTCATCCCTTGACTATGGATGTTAGCAATTAAATATTATCAAGCGTTATCAACAAAATTCGCAAAGAACTTGGGCCTCATAGGAGAGTAGTCCTCATCCTAGAAGGAGAGAGCCTAACTCAGATATGAAGGTATTGATAAGTTAATAGAGTAGTTAAGAATATGTGAATTGATTCACTATCACTCGGTCTTGCTCTCGCCTGTTTGTCCAATCAGTAAGTTTTTGTGAATGTGAGGGATCACACCTCCGCCAGCAATGGTAGCCTTGATGAGAAGGTCGAGCTCTTCGTCTCCTCTAATGGCCAATTGAAGATGTCTTGGTGTGATTCTTCTAACTTTGAAGTCTTTTGAAGCGTTTCCAGCTAATTCGAGCACCTCAGCAGTAAGATACTCGAGGATGGCAGCGGCATATACTGCAGCAGTGGATCCAACTCTGTTATGAGCGGAAACTCTGCTTTTCAAGAACCTGTGAATTCTTCCAACAGGGAATTGAAGTCCAGCTCTTGTGGACTTGGACTGAGCGGGTCTCTTCGACTTTCCGACTTTGCCACCTTTTCCACCTTTACCTCCCTTTCCTCCTTTTCCAGCCATTTGTAATATAATTATAAGGCTCTCCTTAAAATATAGATTTTAAATTCCCATTTATTTTAACTCTTATTCTGATTGGCTGAAAAACTTACCCTGCTGATTTTTAGGTCCCAAATCGCCACTTTTGCCACGGCGAGCACCCGCAGCCCTTGGGTGTTTTGGTAAATTAATTGTTTCGAAAATAATCGATTGAGGTGTTTGCGATTGCTTGGGCATTGATATTTGGAGATGGGATGATGGGCCAAATATTTTTGGTATTCCTATAGCAAAGGTGCGGAAGATGATTTGGTGGAGAGTAAGGTTGAAGTTTATGGTAGGGTTGTTTGTTTTATTTTAATTGTTAACTTTTATTTCTGCCTTATTATATGCCCATTTCTGGAATATTGGATCTAAAATTGCCAAATGAAGAAGGAAATGGGCCTGCAGCCGCACTTGGGACCAGCGTTATTATTTTATTGGGTCTTTTTGGGGAATGACCCAACGGCAATAGACTTTCTGCCTCTAATCGATTAATATAAATGCTTAAATGTTATAAATATAAGCTTATTGATATTGATTCATAATTATTCAAAGCCCAAATATTTAACGCCTTTCTATACAAACTATTCCTTGGTATGGTAAATGATTATTCAATCATTGTATTTTTTACAATTCACGAAGACGTGTCGGCCGTATCGTAGCTTTATCTTTAGATTAGGCCGATTCAGCGCAGAAATCTTTTGCATCAGACTTTGAATCACGTAATTGCTGTACTGGTGTTTGGCTAGACTCACGAGACTAAATCACCACATCCATATCTTTCAGAACGCTTCCCCAGTTTTTCTCAGTACTCGAAAGTGACCAGTTTGATAACTTTTTTTATGACATTGCTGACATAATTGTTGCAGGACAGAAGCACGAAGTTATTGATAAATATATCCTCAATGGTAGACTTATATTCTCTGGAATGAGTGACTATATGCTGCATGACGTAGTTGCCATACTGGCACTGCGACAGTTCAATGCAAATCGCCAGTAGCTTATCAAACATGATTTTTTCCCTGATTGTGACTTTGTGAAGATATCCTTAAAGTCGGGCTGATTCATTATAATTTTGGCATTTGGAAAGTTTTTGTCCCGTCACTGTTTGCTCATCATGGAGTTTCTCCAAATATTTCTGAATGACTCTGCAGCCATAGGCGTGCAACG
>Ga0302268_1001083_pt1 | contig 15991 bp, 8 predicted proteins | sample III_Bog_E2_1_FD_194554 | JGI IMG/M metagenome (GOLD analysis project Ga0302268, IMG submission 194554) | Peat permafrost microbial communities from Stordalen Mire near Abisko, Sweden - III_Bog_E2_1 | ecosystem: Environmental > Terrestrial > Soil > Wetlands > Peat | place: Sweden: Abisko...
CCGCTAATAATAAAAGATAAAGGTATCTGAGTTTTGCCGGGAATGATGGGTTCATCGTCATGCCTGTTGTAAAAAAGGAAAAGCAGAAGTAGAAATAGAAATAAGTCAAAGATATCAAGTAAAAATAAGACAAATGCCTACTATGGTAACCTTTGGATGAGACCAAACAAATATCAGAAACCATGTAGGTCTTCTAATCAGGCATCATCAAATAAATAGAAGCAAACTTCGCGATAGGAAGCCCGCGCATCAAAGCAGTCATTAAATTTAAGCAAGTCCTGCGGGACTTTCAGGATATGCAATAATGGTTCACCACTGCTGCCTTCAAGCAGCATTCCATGATTACAAAGACAACAAAGCAAATCCACGATCAGTTCAAATAACTCAAGAGAAAGGGAGTGTTTAAGATTTTAATCAGGTTCTTGTATCATAAAATAATCTAAGCCTAGAAAGAGAAAAGAGGGGCAGGAATTGAAGTTTAAACAAAAATTAATCAGATGCTTTAAAATTTCATAGAGGCACAATATATCCCTGAAAGCTTCAAGAGAAATGTCGATGCCAGAGTTTTAGTCTACAGAAATCTGCTGGAAAGAAAGAATGCTTCGGAAATTAAAAAAGTTATGATGGTCGAGCTTCCACCTTTGGGGGAGTTCATTACTCAGGGAGAACCAGAATACTTCGATTTTTTATTTAGAAACATTCGCAATAAAATATTAACTGAAGTCAAAGATATTTATGATACTATCGCAGTAGGTTTCTTCAGAGAACGTTTTCAGTTGTTCTTGCAATCATCGCTCATTACTCCTGATGACATCATCAGTTTCTTGGATTAATTTACTGAGGATATAGTCGCGGATGATATTCGAATTGACGTGTTTTGCACCATCAAAAGACTACTGAGACTCAGCGATAAGATAAACACCAAATGCTATATTTAGAAATGCATGGATATGGAGGTACTCCCCGAAAGGGATGTCATTCAGAGTGGCAAACTTAGAGAGGAGGCCAAGATACCCTATGGGTATTATTTTTACCATTTCTTTAAAGTTTTCAGTCTGGATTACACCTATGAGTAGTTTATTAATTTTACTTCCACTCTCATCAAAGATAACATGATTATTCAACAGTTAGTCAATCGTTACTGCCGTGGGGAGTACACATGCACTGAAGGCTATGCCAAGAATCCAGTCTGTGAAGTTCAGTTCTAATAAGTAGGTATTCACGAGAAGATAGACAACGTGGACATCCATAATCAACCTCTTTAATTCTTTGGTTTGCTGCTTCATTTGTTGGATGTAATGGACTTTTAGATTGAATAGAAGGATGTGTTCTAATTAATGATGTAAAACTATCTCAACGAACATAAATTTAAAGAGTTGAGTGATTTTATCCAGAAGTTGAGATAGTATCATGTTACGGAGTACAATTTGCACACCAAAAATTATCAGATGATCAGTGATTTTAAGGAGGAGATAGATGTTGATCACTTCTTTATCGATTATGTGCTTGAATGGATTAAGAAAAACTATAATTCAATTTAGAACCTGGATGATTTATCGGACAAGCTCAACTCAGTGGATAACGCCCTTGCTATGATACAAAGTTTCAATAAGAATTTAACCACTATCAGGAAAGAAAAGTCCTTATTTGAGTTATTGACATATATTAGATGGTTTGAACCCAGTCTCATTCTTAAAGTTTAAGAGATCAAACAGTAAGCGGCAAGCTACAGTTCTTTCATTTTCCTTATGCATATCTTCAAGAAGATAGGAGTGAATAAATTAGGAAATTGCAACTAAAACTAAAACGAAGCTGTGAAAGTGTAAAATTTATTTAGAATATTCTAATCTCACAAGGAGCACACTCAATTATAGAAAGTGGATATCAGCCATCCTGAATTTATTAGATTTTTGGTAGAAGTCTGCATCCAAATGATTGAAAACAACATGTTCGCAATGTCAAAATACCTCATTCTAGCCAAAATACCAAATGATAAGTACTACTTCAAGGATGTCATGCTGTTATTCTTAGCGGCAGCCGAAAGGTAGGACAAAAGAGCAAGATAATACAAATAGGATATTATTAAGCAGATACTCATGCCTGAAACCACCAGTCTCATCAGAAATAACTTGGCGGCATTGCTAGAAAAGCATAACACTACTGGCTTTATTGGCACAGCTAAAAAACAACCTAAACCAGAAATGTTATTCATGAATCTCTTCCAAAAAACTTAAGCTAAGAGTTAACAAAAAGAATAGTCAAAAATAGAAGAATAAATACAAAATGCAGAGATTGAAGAAAACAGAGCATAATTTATACGGAGGTGCGGCGAAATGTTTGATAGCATTATGAGTAAACATCGCAAGGACGACGCTTTCTTTTTTTTGGTACGGGTCAAAGTGGTTTCCAATGGTTCCATTGTGGATACAGTTAGAAGGTATAAATCTCAAGTTAATGATGAATACGACAGAATACGTCAAAACATCTAATACCAGTCCTATTTTTTAGTTGTAGCCTATCTGAAGGCTTTGCAAACCTTTATCTAAAAAGAGTTTTACCCTGCTTATTCATTCTATTAAAGTAAGCTAAACATTCTGATGGACCCGAAAGAGAGAAAAGACATGATCAAGGATATCAACATTGCAGTCAGTAAACTAGAAAAGTACTAACCTAAAAATGAAGTTATCAAAACTCAACTGGAAGCCACCAAAAAATAGCTGTAGTTTGAGTATTTAGAATATATGAAACAAATCGGACAGGATCCAAATATTAAACTCGTGGATGAGGATGCCGGAAATATGGGTTCCAAAAAGGTAGAAAGTTACACGAGGAAAGTTACCAAAGATTTGTTTGAAGAGTAGGCAAATCAATAAATTTAGTATAAGAAAGATCTACAGAAAAATATTTAAAAAGTCAATCAGGTGCAGGAAGATAATCGGCTAAACGTTCTCAATCGCGAAGTTTCAGAGAGGATCACGGAAATTAAAAAGGCCAACGAGAGACATGCATTGTTATAGGCCTAAACTAAAAAAGAGGAGAAACAGAGTAGTTTAGCAGAGAAAAAGGCAAAGGAAATTGAAGAAATTAAGAAAAAATAAAGGTAATAGATTGAATCCATCAAGGATACCTACCAATCTAATACCACAAAAAGAGTCAATGATTTAATTGAGAACTTAAGAAAGAAGCGCGAGAACATACAGGCGATGAGAGTTGCTCCAACTTCCTCAGTGCGAGATGAGGGCCGTTAGTCGAATTATATTAGCAAACCACCCCTCATAAACATAATGCAGCCATCAGTAAGAACCAAAGGGTATAATTTTTATTATTCAGTCCTCTTGATAATCTCATAAGTGTTCAATCACCAAAATCCTAGTCAATTTCTGATCATCTCCTTCCCATAACTATGAAAGCCAAAATGGAGAACAGAATGGAAGGTCGATAATAAACAAGCTAAAACAAATATCAGCTGATTGAATTACAGAAAAAAATGTTTCCTTAAGCCAATTTTGACGCAATGAGCATGAAGAAAAAAATTAATTTTGAGGATATCTCTAAATTATATAAAGAGCAGGAATCTTCTGAGGCGTTAAAATGCATCCAAAAGTATGATATGCTGAAGAATCCACAAGTAAGAACAGAGCTTGTTAAGCGTGCTTACTCGGTCACTAACAATCTTTCTAATTTTATTGAGTTTGCTAAATTTTTACTCGCCTCAGACCCCAGTTGGAAGTAATCCATTGAATAGAAGAGCATCGGTATCACAACCCAAATGATAAAGATGAAAGAAAAAGAAAAAGTCAATATCAAGGAAATCATTCCGGCATAATTCTTTACCTCTATCAACAAAGTTACTATCAAGGACTACTATAGCATTGCTTACTAAATATTGAAACCGAATCTTAAAAAAATATTTTAAAAATAATTGATGCCTGTTCATGCTATTGGCATACTATTTAGATACAGTCTCGGAAGTGAAAACAAATTTTACGGAAAAGTTATGCTTGAGTATTTTAAGGTATTAATCAAAAACTATGAACTAAAAACTTTTGATGATAAATAGCTCAGCAATTTGGCTGAAAAACTCAAGTCCAATTACGCAAGTCTTCCCGATAGCAAAGAACATGTCTTTTAATAGCTAATCAACAGTATATCAAGCTCTGCTAAGAAGGGAAGACTCCTATAAGTGCTGAAGCGTACAGTGTAACGCGGAGGTGAGTCTTTGGTGGGTGGTCAGTCAAACAAATAGATGGCAGTGGTCCTGCAAAGGATAATGAAATGATTCAATTTGATTTAAATATGATTCATCAATATATGAATGAGTAAAGCTCACTATTGGCTTGCTTATTTGGAATTTTGAAGTTGAGAAAGGAACGATTGTAAGATAATAGGCAAGTTCTCTTCTTCGATTAGATTTTTTAGCTCTAACAATTCCTTTTGGGAGAGAGGAGATTCCAAGGAGTTGTCTCTTTGATTTATTTTATCAAGTTCTTGGGTTTGTTCCTTCAAAAGTTTGGATAGTTTTGAATTTTACTAAATAAAAGTATAGTGTACACTTAAGAGGTTTGTGATTTCCTTGCTTTTTGAGTTTATTATAATAAACGCTGTACTCAGAGATTATTCACTTGCTCCGCCTTTTTCCTCAGAAATCATTGACTCAATTTGATGAGCTTGCAAGTCAGTAATCGCTTTTTTTGACTATTCCAATCGTGCTGTTAATTCATTAATTTTTTAGTCATCAAACTGTATTCGTTGTTCAAAATTGGCAATCTCCAAGCGATGGGACTCTTCCTTCGAGCTGATTTCTGCCTCGAGTATCGTAATGATTTCTATATTATGAGTCAATAGTCCTTATAAATGTGAAACTTGCCTTTTGATATTGAGGAGTCGATTATTTTATTTTTCTGAACTTTACTCTTCGAAGATTTTCCTTGTACCTGACTTGGTCATTTTTTCGTCATATAAAATGGCAAATTTGTTGAATTATTTTTAGTATTTTTTGAGTAAGTCTGAAATAGTTTGGATGGTAAACTCTGAGATGGCATTTTGATCGCTATTCTAATCTTGGTTTTGAATATTTTGAATATTATCGGATTATTCAACCATCTATATGACTTATTGCCGCTTTTCCTCCCGGATTTCACTATTTTTATGATCACTCTCCTTTTGAAGTTTAAGGAAGCTTTGCTATAATGAACCGTATTATTCAAGCAGCTTGTTATATTTTATCTACAAATCAACATATTTTTTCGTTTATCCCTTCAAAACGAGATCAGTTTATCTTTAATATTGATCGTTTAACACTGAAATCTAGGCTCTCAGCTATTTTAACTGTTAGGCGTCCACAAATTGGGACTCATTTATGAGAGATGGAGCAGAAACTTGAATTTGATTAAGCGTAATATTGGCAGCTTCTACGAAGTTATAGACATTCACATTACTAGACAGTTTGTTAACCTTTGCCTGGACCTCGGATATTATTAAATCCTTCTCCCGAACAATCGCAAGCAGTTCACACCTATCATTTTGAAGTTATTGCACAGCTCTTTCCAATATATCAACTCTTGACTCACTGCAGATGGCAGGCTATTGACGGATCTCAATGACTCCCTCACTCTATGCCTCTATCTCAAAGTCTTCTTACTCCTCAATATGCTTAATTTATGAGTTGCGTATCCTCTATTGCTGTTTGCCAACTAGATCTAAACAAGCTGATACTTTTTAAACCTTTTATAGGAGTTGTTTATTCTCTTCTTTGTGTGTGTTAATTTGTTAATGTTGCTGTTGTATTTGATTCTACAGTTATCTAATCTTGCTTTTCCTCGCACCCAAATCAATGATCTTTGCATTCAATTATTTAGATAACCGATTTAACTCAAATTAAAGGCCAAGACTTTTATCCTCCACCATTTTCGTTTATTATTCGTCAAGTCCCAAACTGGAAAAACCATAGAGATTAAAGCATGGAACATAGATGCCAATGATCTTCTTTAGTTTGTCAAATGTTTTAGCTGTCTTTGTTTGACTGTTTTGCTGTTTTGCTTCGAGTTAGGCCTATCTTTTCTCAAGTTCATCAATATGAATTTCAAGATTTTTTAAGTTGCCCTCTTTCAAATGATTATCCTTACGAATTTGCTATATTTCACAAGTTAATTGATTGTTGGTATTGCGTATTTCTAAACATTGATTAATTTAATCTTAAATATTGTTGAAATTGGGTATTCCCTCGACAAGAATTTGGTGCTTTTCACGGAGATCTCGCAATTAGTTTTTTATTAAGTTATTTTAATTAACTATCTTTTAGATCTCATGAAAGCCAAAATCAACTGGCTGCTTTTTCTATGTCTTAGACACCATTTATCGTTATCTTTTTTAAAATTAGAACCCATTTATTCTAGATTTGGCCTCAATTAGCTCAGTCCTCAAGCTGGTAATTTCAGATTCGCATATCCTTAATTCCTATTAATAGGATTTCTGTTTCATTTAGTTGCAAATATCAACGTCCTTGCTCTCATAATTGCTATTTTGATGCAACTAATTGCTTTCCTTCTCTTGCTCATATCCATAAATTTGATACTCCAACCTAATCTTATCTTCTTTCAGCTTGCATATCATTTCTTGATAGCTGTTTGTTGATTCAAGAAGAGCATCATTCAGCTTGTTAATTTACTGTGAAAGCGTATAAATCTATTCATGCCTCTGCTTCAAATGACCCCTCAGTTGGTCTATCAATTGAGAATCACTTTCATGCTGAATTTGATTTAGATCATTGTTTAATTCCAACTATTTCATCACCAACTCTCGAAAACTTCTTTTTGGTTAGACAAATAGATAGTTATACAAGGATGCATACTCATCGTTTCTTTTATTTAGAGTCCTCTCCATTGATTCATATTTTTGCGAGAGCTGCGTATGCTTTTCGACGAGTTACTGATTTTCAGATGATGCTTATATTTCTTTGTTGTGTAATTCTGCTATTCTTTGCAGATAGGTTTGGATTTGAGTCTATGCCTTTTCAAGGGAGACCCTAAGAACCTCGTTCTGAGAATGAAGTGAATACAATTTGTTCTGCGTTTCCTGCTGTTGGTCGGATTCTTCCCAATATTACTCGATTGGTTGTGACTCAATCATTTATTAATGTGCAAATTAATAAAAGTCAAGTATAAAACAAGCATAATTTAAGAGCGCCCAATCTTTAATACCAAATACTAATCACTAGATAAATAATCAATTATCATTTGGACTGACTGATAAATATATATAATCAACGAAATGCATATTTTATGGCTTTAAATTTGGAAGCAAGCCATCAGAATCTCTTTTGAGCAGCCATTTACCTTTTCCAAGACTAGCTCATTTCGTTATAGTGCGACATGAACTCATCGTTGTAATCTAAAATCTATTTTTTTGGAATTTTTGTAAGCTATAAATTGAATTTTGGCTATATCTTTTTATCTGAACAAATTATATGCTTTTATTTCCTGCTTATCTAATTAATGACAGGAGTATGCAATAGACTATGATAATTTGAGACTGTGGTGGACTCGGTATAAAATTTATGCTTGTTTGGATGACCTTCCTACTGATGTTTATTTTCATAGGAATTTTCGGTTTGATATGGTTGATGCCCTTCTAAGTTTGCCTTGTTTTTTAGTTGTTTTATCTTTTTAAAGCCGTTCCTTTTTATCTCATGAGCAACAATTTTATGCGATTATTTAATTTACGTCATGCAGTAATCACCAAATTTCATTGTTTTGGCCAATTACACAGCTTTATTTGGTGATTTACTGCTCGCTTTATTATAAAGCCTTTATTTGTTATCAGCTTCACTCTTCTTATTTATTGGGTTAAATTTGAAGTGGTCTTTACCCACTGCCAATATTGGCTTTTTAATGACTGTTGACTTTGTAGGAATAGATTCAGTAAAATATCGATAATTCACCATCTCGCTTCCAAAGTGATGCAAATTCTTAAGCTGTTTAAATCGCTCCTCTTTTTCCGAACTTATAGTTTTTGTTTTTTTGCTCTCAATTTGAGGGCTTTTTGATCTGATTTTGCTCTATTGATATTTGTTCATACTCTTTGCACTAGCTACTGAAGCTTTTCTCTGTTTATTTGACTTTCTTTACTGAATAGAATTATTTTGCTTATAATTTTTGCGAGTTGGGTGGCCATCTTTTGTGGTTTTACCCTTTGCTAATATCATTTGTAAATAAATATAGAAAACAAATAAATAGAGCTCAACATAGATTATAATGCTTTTTAAAATACTAAAGAAGCATTGCTAATTCAATTATCACAAGTATTCGCCTTCATTAGGTCTAATTTAAAGGCGATAGTATTCCCTTTACATTAATTAATTACATTTATCTATTTCTATAATATAATAAATATGATAAATGTATTGATAGGTCCAAATATATAGTGCAAAAAGTAAAAATAAAAATGAATGACTAAGATCATAGTCAAATATTATTCTTTTATTCTTTCATCAGGACAAGGGAAGAAATCAATATATTTTAACCCTCATTTTGGTGATTTTAGAGTTGTTTTTATTCATTCCAATCCTTTTGACTGAGTGTCTCCTTTGTTTCAGAATAGTTAGGACCACTTTTATTATCCTCCTTGCAACCGTTTCCAGATGGACTTGACGTTGACGTTGGACAATCAATTAATTCTCTAAACTGATTGGATTCCAAAAACTATAAGGCACCAAATATAGTACTGAGCATATAGCTGCCAACCCCCATGCTAAAATATACATTTTATCCATATATAATTCGCAAAAAGATAAGATGAACATATATTTCTTCTATTTTGCTTGCTATTTTGCACAGAATATAAGCTACAATTCCTAAAATGTTATCACTGTCGATCTCATAAACTTATCCAAGTTCAATCAGGCGATGATAATTATCTATATCAGTACATATTCTCTTTTTTACTGTCTCAAGTTGAGCTAAAATTTGTTAAGGTCTTGCTTTTGCAACAATTTCAGACATCTCATAGATAGAATCGAAAAAATGCCCCTAAATTTGAAGTTTAGAGTCAATATTAAACAGAGTAGGGGTTAGTTGTGCCGCATTGTATTGTATCTGCTGGATATCAATATTAAGTGGTATTTTCTTCTGGTAAATAACAGTGGCTAACATGGAAAACAGATATCCATTATTTACTGCCCAAATTTATTGGAGAATAATATTTGTAATCCATTTAGTATATTTTATTTACTCTATTCCAGTATAGTTGATGATCCATTTTTTGTAAGGATTTAAACAAGAGCATTCGAGGTAGTTGCACCATTCAACTACTAGCTGCTTCACTTTTTTTTAATAAGCTTACTCCTGACCAGACTTACTGCTTAGAAAAATATCTTCAGAATACGTTTGTATATACTCAGCAAATACTTTGTTTAACTTTCCAAAAGGGTGGCTGATTCTGTGGAGCTATTTTTTCATGACCTGTCCAATATTCTTTAACTTTTATTTGGTGGTAGACTCATAGTTTCTAAAAGATTATTTAGTTGAATTTGATTTGTGTATTCTTATCTTTGGCCGTGGACTTTGGATATTTTGTAAACTTTTTTCTTTATTTTCTTAGGAGTCATTGAAAGTGATATTTAATGGTAGTTTTTGCAGGATATTTTTAATAAATCCTTCTCCAAAATTAATTTTTACATTTTTAGATTCAGGTTTATCGTGTAGGACGCTGACGTTTCCTAAGTTAAAAATTGATTACTTGTTGGACTGATCTAAAATTAATTATTTTTCAGGGAATTGATGCACGTGATTGTTTCAATGAGTTCTATGTCGGAAATCTTTTAAATGAGTGTTTATTGGATCATCAGCCTCAGATTTTATTGAAACCTAGTGTTCTGTAATTGTTCAAGCATTAGAGTAAGATATTTCTGAATAAGTAGAGAATCACCTTTTCCGGATGAATACTCATGTGGCGACTTTGATCTTTCCTCATTTAATGGACCATATTCTGGAAGTCATCTTGTGTAGATGATTTGTTTCCCATTCTAACAATATCTCGAATTATAATTACTACTACGAATATGACTATCAGAAAATTATAAAATTTCAACTTTCCGCTCATTTATCACCTTTAATATTAAAATAATTGCAATATTTTTCAATTCGATAGATCTAATATTAAATATTGAATGTTCCTTTCCTAAAGAAAAATATTGGATGCTAAATGATTATATCAATCATTCCAAATGGAAGTCGAAAATGAAAATATTTAATGAGGAGATCGGGAGCTTACTTCTATCAGCTTGAATTTAAATATTCTGATATACTCTCTAACATTATTTTAATTCAGCCACAAAAAAGAAAAACGGTAATGATCGAGCACGCTCTTGAATTGAAAGAAATCAAAACCAATTCGCTCCTTATAGACACACTACCCCTTCATGAATGCTTAGAGACCTTAACTCGATACTCTTGCCCGAACAAGATTGTATGCTCGATAATTATTTAGTGTTTGAAGTAATGCCACTGTACTTCATTTACCATGAACTACTATCCGGACGACCTGAATAAAATTATCCATTCCGGAATTTTAGTAAGAAACCCCAACAGCTCAGCCTTAAAAATGAAAGAAGGCATAATAACATATCAGTAAATTGATGGCATACCGATATCCTAAATATTTAAACTAAAAATTCGCTTTCGAAAAGATTTGATCCTCTCCACAACTTTACAAATTTATCTCAAGGATAGTGATTAACCCAAGCCGATCCGTATTGCACTGGATAAAGATGAAAGTTAAACTTGGTTTCTGAGAGTCATCCAGGCAAAATTGGCAGTTATTCATCACTATAAAATAGTTGATTCCTACAACATCTTTCCACAGATATCGGGAACAATTTACAAAAAAACGGCCTTCGGGAAATGGAAGAGACATCATGGGACCTGCAATGTTGCATTTCCGAGGCGTTTTAAACTTGAAGATGAATTTTCATCAATAAACACAACGAGTTAAATGTGGACAAGATTTTAATTTGTGATGGAAAGTGGAGTTCCCTGTTTAATTGTGAAATTATGGGGAGCTTTGGGGAAGAAATAGCTGGCGATTCCTTTACCTCAATTAACGATGTGGCTGACTGCTTTTTCTCACCTTTTAGGTTGATTTTTGTAATTATTTAATTCTTTCTAGTCGTAAATATTATTTCTTGTTCGAATATATGATGAAGATATGCAAACAACTTTAAATCAGATTTCCTTATTGACTTCTTCCTGTATCTTAATCATTTTTAATGAATAAAGTAATAACTTCCAACTTAAAATCCAAGGGTATATCTATGCAATGATTCTGCTTTTATATTATTGGTGGGATGACTCCTATTTTACCTTTTTTAATGTGAGATATATTACTGACTTTTAATGTTTATTTGCTATAAAGGATAAAATAATAAGTTGGTATGATTATGATATTATATATTATATTTATATATTAAACATATTTAATTCAGAAATAATATTTCGATTAGCATTAAATTCCTATCTCATCTCTTTTTATTTTAGGAACCATAATTTACCGACCACGCCCCATCTTTTCACATATTTAACGAGTTTGAACTCCAATTGACTTCGAAATATTAAACTACGAAAAGAAAAAATTATGATTATGATTTTTTAGGCTTTAAACTGTAGAATTTCATAAATCAAACAAATATTATAATAAACTAATTAGGGATCACTTAATTTTCATTTATTGTGTAATTAACTCAATTATATGCAAATACGAAAGAATAGCTGAATCAACAAAATATAGGTATTAAAAATAAAACATCCCTCACATCAAAAACCAATAATTCTGACAACCAATAAGACCCTCCCATGAGAATATTGCTATGAATGCATAAAATAAATCAAGAATGTGATAACCATATAACCTGCACCGCAATGATTTTAATATCCATGAAAGCAAAATGCATTCGGACAACACAACAAGTAATCCGCCCATCAGCCATTATAATTTGATATCCTATCGTTATTTTTTCTTATTTCGAATGAGGCCACCAATTTAAATCATATTGGTGTATAATTTGGCGCTTTAATTCAAAGGATAATGCAAAAAAATAATTAATCAAAGCAATTTTATTTATTATTCTTATTCTGACCCTAATTTTTGTTCGGGCTGTTAAAAATATATTTCATTCAGTTATAGTCCTTATTTGATTTTAGATATTTAATTTCTTAATATATCTATAATCTACAATATTTTATTATATCAATGAGGAAATTCGATAATTTTGATCCCAGCAATACTAAAGCCATCTCCAACAATGTAATCACATATTCATTTAGCCTTTTTCTCAAAATGGTGAAATAATCCCCGACATATCAGAATAAATTCATGAACAAATAATTATCTCTATAATTCAAGTAAAACTTCATTTTAGAGAACATTAACTGTTCTCTTCTTTATTTTTTCTCTTAATTTATCCTTAGTATTGTGATGAAGCATAGATATCCATTGATACACTTTTCTTCGCGAATACATATATAAATGATTTTCTCAAACAATCAAAAAATATCAAGGCTAATGAGCTACCTTTGACTGCTATGTGCTGCATATGGACAGCAGTTGAGGTAAATGCACTCTTAATTTAGTTTCATGAGACTAAAGAATACTCTGATAATTTTAACATTCAAGTGGTTTATTAAGCCTTGAATAAAAAGTTCTCAGTTGATGAGATATTGGCTGCTAAAAATGAGATCTAAAATATTGTGCAACCCAAATAGAACTATTCCACTCCTTTCCAATATATTGAGCCGTTCTTCTAAGGTTTTCCATAACTAAAGTTGTTTAAGATAGCCCTACCTGACATGATTACCTTGGCAATAAGTTTCCCAAAGCTCAGCTTATTCTCTGGAGAAGACTTGTTTTATGGAACTTTCTTGGCCTGCCTGAAAATAAAAAAACACACCTTAAATTGGATTCAACAAGCAGGACTAGCTCTTTAGATAAAAAATAAAGAGATAATCGAACATATCTCAGCAGTTCTTGTGCAGGAATACCTTTAAATATCATAAAACATGGATGGGCCTCATCTGCCAAATTCATAAAATAAGTTATGATATTAAATGAAATGATTTCAAATTACATTATTATCATCACTTTATTTATGAAGAATTGACAAGTATTCGATAAAGAAATAAAGAGATAAACTCTTTTAAGCATGACATCAATGAAGAATTGGATGCAATAATGATAGGCCTTTATTATATCTTGATCATATATCTTGACCATGGATGACATACATGATTTATTGATAAGTAAATATTAATCTTTATCTTTCCAATAACATATCAATTAAAAAAATCAATTCTATTATTCTTTTTTGACTTATCCAATTTGTCTCGGTTGGTTGGGTTTCATTGATTGTATTTTTTGCTGTTTGTAGTATAATTCACGTATTACTAGATTTTAAAACTGACATTCAGTATAAAAATAAAAACTAAGGTCATCGAGAATAACAGATATCTTTTTACTCCAATTAGATAACAAGAAATATCCTGAAAGTCCCTCATTATTCAAACAGTTTTGCTGTAAACTCAATTTTTTTAATTTCGGCCAGTGACCCCTTACTAGTGTTCGAACTCCATCTTTAGTAAGAGAAGTGTCATCTAAACGTAGCCTTCTCAATTTACTCCAAGAGTGTTTCACTAGTTATTTAACACCTGAATTTTTAATCGGATTGTTACTGAGATCAATCTATCTTAAATATTTCCATTTGCATTTTCCCATAGACTGAACTCCACAAGCAGTAATTTTGTTCCACCCTAAATTCACACTGGTGAGAAAAAGCCATTTCGCTTACACAATATAATTTATACACTGATCAGCAAGATGACTAAATTTGAATGAGATAGTTGTTAGAAATCTGCAGCGATCAGATAAAAAGATGATCAGGTTTTGGAATGAATGTAATTACATCCTTTGAGTTTGGCACTTGAAGCTGCAAAGCTACGGACTAATTTGAGAATTGCAAAGACATGTTATTGAGCTAATAGTTGATTTTTCGTTGTTTAGCCAAATATTAATTCTTCTAAAATGATTGTATTGAAAGAGATACTTTTTGATTTATGCTTCATCATTATTGTCTATTGTCAAGTTCATATCTAAATATTTGTCATTACTAGATTAGCTGTCAGACATCCTTATTTTTATCATATTAAAGACTACCTTTCTATATTTATTGCTGAATTGTGCTTATAAATATGCTTTATTATTTGGATTATAAGATATCAATGTTCCCTAATCAATTCATAGTTTATTTCAGTATACAGGTTCGTAATACTTTGATATTCATTTATTAAATTGTATTAAATATTTCAATACTTTCACGACTAATTGGGCTAATTAATAGAATTGTTTGATAGAGTTTTTAAGTTATACTTCGCTGATGCACTGCTAAACAATAACATTTTTTGTCTTCAATTTAAGAGCTTAAAATTTAATCTTCAATGAATCTTTACGGTATTCTCTTTATAGAAGATGTATAATTATAAATAGAAGAAATGAGTCAAACAGGAAATTAACAACAAATACCAATTCTAGAAGACACCAGCAACATTTACATCAACCGCAAGCCATAACACAAGTTTCTAACTCATAAGGATAGGTTATTTCATGACAATCATACTGATATCAACAGCATAGACCCCCATAGTAGAATAAAAGCCCAAACAGATATAATGATTTAATCACAGCATCTCTCAAAAAAGAAATCTGATAAACCTCAAATGGAGTTCAATCTTCATCACAGTTCAAAGGAAAACCAGCAATTATTTTTTAGCAGCATATTTAATCGAAAAGTATTAAAACTTAGCACCTCATTCACTCATCAACAAAAGGAGAGATACATGCGAAAACTGGCCCAAACTATCGAATAAAATCGATTCAATGCAGTAGGGTTTTAATTTGATGTCGAGTGCGTAAAATAAATATGTGATTTTCTTAGCTTCTCGCACTTAACCAAAATTGTTTTGGATAGAAATCCTTTGGGAGATCAGGGAGTCATCAAATTGAGCGGGTTCCTGTAAAAGATGGAAGTGGAAGAATTGTCTTTGATGTCTGTGGGAATTACTAATAAAAGTGCTTTATGCCTTTTTACAAGTCTCAGTGGCAAGTCTACTTTTAAAAAGATGAATATTTCGTCGGTAGAGGGAACGCTGAAGAATAAAATTACTATCGAAGGAATATTGCCTCTAAATATTATGCTGAGACATGAATAATGTGCGCTTGATACTCTTCATATGGATAACATCTGTCTTGGAACAGAGGGAGTTAGAGTGGCTTTTGATGGGATTAAATCGAATCCATTATAATGTCTCACCCTCTCTAAAAACTAAATAGGATCGAAACATATTACTCTATTTACCAACAGCATCAGTGGAATGCCTTTGATGCGGCTTGATCTATCAAAAAATAATCTAATGGATTCTGGTCTCAAATCTCTTACCGAGATACTAGGACTTTCCTATGGTAAAAACTCAATTTCCATGAATCTCATTTATCTGAATGTTAGCTTCAATGGAATAACTTCGAATGGTTTTTAATATTTTTGCATGTAAATGGGAGTCAATCAAACGCTGTAGGCTTTGATATTGGACTAAAATCCCCTCGGCGAAGGATCTCGCTTTTTTAATATCAAATACTATCTCAATAAAAACTGGGGATTAAAAAAATTGAGTTTAATTAACTTTTCCCCTTCCGACAAGGACCTGAAATGTCTTTGCGAGGGTCTAGAGACCAACCGTTCTCTTGAAGAGCTCGTAATATCAAAGAATCAAATTGATGGATAAATTATTTCATCTTTTTTCGTAATGCTAGGCATTAATAAATCATTGAGGCAGATTGTCATGAATAACTGCAAAATTTCAGACGGGCATATTATCAAGAATTAATACTTGTTCCATTTAAATACGTATACTGGGATTGAGGAAATCGAGTTGGAGAATAATTATATTAATAA
>Ga0302268_1001085_pt1 | contig 15980 bp, 21 predicted proteins | sample III_Bog_E2_1_FD_194554 | JGI IMG/M metagenome (GOLD analysis project Ga0302268, IMG submission 194554) | Peat permafrost microbial communities from Stordalen Mire near Abisko, Sweden - III_Bog_E2_1 | ecosystem: Environmental > Terrestrial > Soil > Wetlands > Peat | place: Sweden: Abisko...
ACTGTTACTATTTAGCCCTAACGGGCTAAAAAACAAGACCTATTTTAGATTATTTAGATTTTAATGCCACTGTTGTCAACCCTGCTATAAATTGGAGCCAGATGTCAGTGCTGCCCTGACTTACGCAAGTTTACAAAACTCGTGTCCTTGCTGAAGGAACTGGCTGGTTTCAAGTGCTGAATAAGTCAACACAGTCTTGTTAATTCAAGTATCCATAACGCATAGGCAGTTTAGGGAAACAAATTGGTGGTTCTAGGAGGAGTCGCACCTACCAACTAAGACTTATCAGGTCATTGTTATAAACTGTTTAACTACAGAACCATTTGAAATTTGGAGCGTCATGTGGGTATCCCTCCCACTTAAACATCCTTGGCAAGGATGTGCCTCAGTTTTCGGCCAATGACGCAATCGATAACATACTAGAATTTATTCGTTACAAACACGATATTTCATTCTCTACCAGTGTTGATTGGTAGTGTTATACTTAAGTGTCGGTGTGTCGGTGATTAGATCATTGTTATCTAATCAACACTAAAATTTTGGAACTTCCTCTAACTTTTAACGGTTAAAGGAAGTTCCGATGAATGATTCCCTCCACTTACGTTTGACGGTGAGTTTTGGAAAATCATTCAAGATTTGTTACAGTTTTTGTGACTGGAGTATCGGTTTCACGCGATTTGCCAGTCCTGTAACGACTATAAAGAACAAACACCTATTCTGAGTTTCAACATTTAGCTGATAAGCCAACTTCTCTTTCGAGGGTGTGGTTGGACATTCGTTTCTATTCAGGCGAAACTCTCAAAATTCCTTTTTGAACTTCCTGAATGGCCTACTTTATTCGGTGTTCCACTCATTTCGTTATATGTTTAAAATTTTCTCAACAAAAAACCCGAAGCTTTTGGGCTTCGGGCTAAGACGAGTCTATATATCTCTTTTGTCTTAGCCTTCTTGCCCTCCTTGGGTTCTATTATAGCGTTCAAACGCACACCACAAGGGCAGGGTCATGCTCTCAATGAATTTACTATCCACTTTCGAGGCTGATTTTGCTGTATGTATTGTGTTCATCGAATGCTTTGTTTAGTTTGTTAAAGTTTTGTTTTTATCTTGTAGTATCTTAAACGATTTCTCGGAATTGTCAACTACTATTTCTTAAATCTAATATTATTTATCTCAGTCGCTCTTATTTTCTAGACTTGTTTGTTAAAATATTTAAAATTTCTTTCGGTTCTTAATTTATGGAAGCCATTATATATTATTTCGTCTCAATGTCAACCACTATTTCCAAAATTTGTTTTTCTTTTCGATTTCTCGGTTCGTGGGAGCCATTATAGATTATTTTCTGATAATGTCAACCACTATTTTCAAAATCTTTTTTATCGTTGATCTTTTCTCAAGCGATGTGAGCAGTATATACTATTCGTGGAGGAAGTCAAATAGTTTTTCGTTTTTCTTTTGTTTTAACTGTGTGTCAACGCATCCTCTATAGTTGAGGAAGCAACACTCCGTTAGAAATTATGAGGCGATAAATTTGTTTCCATAGTGTCAACGCATCCTCTATAGTTGAGGAAGCAACACCCGACAATATTCCGTATCGGTTTGGATTTTCGTCTCTGAGTGTCAACGCATCCTCTATAGTTGAGGAAGCAACACCCTGACCGTCATTGGCCTTCAAAAGCCAGATACGTTGTGTCAACGCATCCTCTATAGTTGAGGAAGCAACACCGGAAAGAGAATGTCCTATCATGGCACTTGGAACAGTGTCAACGCATCCTCTATAGTTGAGGAAGCAACACTTGATCCTATGGACTACCTAAAGACTAACAATAAAGTGTCAACGCATCCTCTATAGTTGAGGAAGCAACACAATAATAGGCAATGCCCAAACCTATTTTATCTAAAAGTGTCAACGCATCCTCTATAGTTGAGGAAGCAACACTTCAATGTATAAGTAGTAGCTTTCTTTACTGGTTCTGTGTCAACGCATCCTCTATAGTTGAGGAAGCAACACGAAGACTGGAATAGGTAAGATCGACTCAACCCCTGTTTGTGTCAACGCATCCTCTATAGTTGAGGAAGCAACACTTTGAAGAGCGAAATAAGGAGAATAGCAGCAGACTTAGTGTCAACGCATCCTCTATAGTTGAGGAAGCAACACTAGGGTTAGGAATTCTTTTGATTGTTCAACTGTAAAGTGTCAACGCATCCTCTATAGTTGAGGAAGCAACACTAGGGTTAGGAATTCTTTTGATTGTTCAACTGTAAAGTGTCAACGCATCCTCTATAGTTGAGGAAGCAACACGCAATCAGTGGGTCGAGTAATTGGTTACCGGGGTAAGTGTCAACGCATCCTCTATAGTTGAGGAAGCAACACCAGAGGCTATGGTAGAGTAAAGAAACGGCATCTGGTAGTGTCAACGCATCCTCTATAATTGAGGATGAAACACCCGTCTCCGTCGAACTTCCCTTGTTCCACTTTTTTCCGTGTCAACGCATCCTCTATAGTTGAGGATGAAACACAAACGCTACTAAATCTGCACTTGCTTCAGCTTTCATTGTGTCAACGCATCCTCTATAGTTGAGGAAGCAACACTTAAATGTAATGACTTGCCAGAAGTTATAATAGCACGTGTCAACGCATCCTCTATAGTTGAGGATGAAACACTAAAAAAATCCTTTAGATAATTCTATTGTCAATCCTGTGTCAACGCATCCTCTATAGTTGAGGATGAAACACTTCAAGTTGTTTCCTCTCTGCTTGGTTCTCTGCTTTGTTGTGTCAACGCATCCTCTATAGTTGAGGATGAAACACTGTCTTTATGTAAGTTACTGATTTACAGGCACTGGCAGGTTGATTTGCGAGAGCCTGTAGATTTAGCGATATTTTACTATGCTAAAACGGTTAAAATATGTCAAAGAACGGATGCAAACTGTTGATTTTCAGCAGTTGCGAGAGGTTACGGGGATGGGGTCTATCACTGTCGCACTCGCAGATTTCTCAAAGATTTAATATGTTCTATATACAAATCTTTATCATTTACGCCTATCCAGCGACTATCACTTTTAAATATTCGGGTTTTCTTATAAAGATTTCCGTTTTTATCGTTTGCGTTAATTTTAAACGGTTTATTTAAATCGCCAAATGTTTTTAGTGCAGCGGCCCTCATCCTCTTCGAATTTGAGGCGATATTCAAATAGTAAGCGTCACCTTTTAAAATAACGGAGAAGCTTGAATTATCTGTATGTTGGGACAGAAATCTTTTAGCGATATTTATTGCAGCATTTTCATCTGCGTGGATATAAGCAACGTCTTTATTATCTTCATACCAAAAAATCTCTCTATTATCTTCATCTCGATATCCATAGTTTCCGGTTTTATGATATACCTGTGAAGTTCCATATTCTGGCACTTCATCAATAAACATACCGTAATCTTTTGCCATATTTTCCACATGAGTTTTGATACGTCCACAATTCCACATTAAACTCATTTCGTTATCTCTTTTTGATTTTCTATCTACGCTACCTAAATTACTTTTCAATTCTTCTAGCACAATAATATCACAATTTTTGGCGACTGCGAGTTGGACAATATACGAACCTATTTTTTTAGCATAGTCTTCTTTTATGTTATTATACAAACTTTGATATTTCGACATATACTCTTTCGACACTTTAATATCTACGCCGACATAATTGTAAGACTTCATCAAACTCATATAATTCTTTAACGAAGCTGCCCAATAAGGCATATTAAAAATATCATAATATTTGAGTCGATCTTGTTTTAGTGTTTCAAACATTTTCGAAACATCTTCAAACATTTTCGAAACGCTCCATGCATTTTTAGTATATTTCAACTCATTCAATTTGACATTTTTATCCTTATAGGTCTTTAATGAGTCTAAATAATCTTGTTCAGGTTTAGAACACTCTTTATAGAACTCTGTATATTCTTCTGTAGTTGCGGTATAACTTTTCTTGGTGAGGAAGATATACTTTTTCACTTCACGTATATTATCATTAAAAACTCGGTATTTTTCCCATTCTACAATATCTCCTTTAATGTATTGGGAAGACTTAACAGTTTCATTCTTTCCGTTATGGGATACTACTGCTGTTGCTAAACCTCTTAAACCCAAATCTACACCTAAAACTATTGCATCTCTTCCCAACGATTTTAAAGATTCAGCAATTTTGGAATTTTCTATTTTAATCATTTTCTGTTTTTTACCGTTTACGCTGCCACTATACGTCTCACGGTATGCATATAACACTTTTTTACGAGCATCATTAAGAGTCTTATCTATATTAATATTGATAGGCATTTGAACAAACACTTTACCGCCTCTGCATATGATATTTGGTTCCTTCAAAGTTCCTGTAAACGGTCTTTTTCCATTAACCTTAAAGCTTATATCATAGGTTCCGATATCTCCTACTGGAACAATTTTCAAATCTTCCAATTGATGGTGCTTACCTTTATAGAATCCTGCGCCTTTCTTCCCATTGGTTCTATTATCCTCCTTTTTACGGGTATATACCGTAACAAATTGTATATCTTTACCCGTTTGGTCGCATATAGTCCAAATCAATTTATCTTCGACTTGTTCTACGTTATATTTTACATTATTCAACCCCAACTCTATTTTTGAGGTAGCTAGAGATATTTTAGTGTATGAAGGTATTTCTTTTTTATTCTTTTTTCTGAAAAGTAGATCACTATAACGCTTCATATTATAGTGAACAACCTTACCCATTTCATCCTCCTTTTGATGTTCGTTACATAACACTGAAACATCGTTTTTAGTTAAAGACTTATATTTATAAAGAGCCTCTACAATTTCATCCTTCATGGAATACTTACTTTTAACTTCCTTACCGTTTTTATGTTGAATCCACTTACCTTCTTTACGATATTTTCCAGTTTGTTCATCGAAATTCAAATCTTTCCGTTTCAAAAAGGAGATGAACTTATAATTGATACGATGATTGTTCGCTTCACAGATATCTACAAATTTCTGTAGATCGTCAATATCCTTTTCCGAATATCCAGAAAAAAGTATTGTCTTGTAAGTGTTTATTTCTGCGTTTAAGGCATCATACTCCTTCTTAGTTTCCACACACTGTTCATTATACGACTTAATTTTTGCGTGGATGGTTTTCGTAATCGCCCATTTATAACTCTTAGCTCTTGGGGTATTAATAAAGTCATATCCTTTATTATCAATAGGGAAAGGAAGGAGTTTCTTATCCCATAGCAATTGTAAACTATCAGTCAACTCTTTCTTATCTGCAATTTGTTTTGCAATTTGTTTTTCCGTTTTTTCTTTTGTGGATTTTCGGCCTTTGTTTGTATTATCTCCCTCGCTTTTACCTCCTAAAAACCATGAACCGAAAGTTCTGCTCTTAGAAGACTTGTCTGTAAAGTGTTTATAAACTACCTCACATGCAGCAATTAACGATTTATCCTTTTTGCAATAAATTTTTCGTTCAACTGCACCATCTAAGACAACTACACCGTCTCGATCATGTATTTGCTTACCGCCTAAAATGAAAATATACCTCTCAAGTTGCTCACAGATACTTGAACACCATGTGGATAGCTCTATCAATTTTAATTCATTGTTTTTAACGACCTTTGTTTTTATAGATTTTATAGATTTTATAGATTTCATAATTTAGCTATAGTATCATAAAAGATTTTAGTGTCAACCCTATTTCATATTTTTCACATCCATCAAAGTGCGACCAATGCCATAATATTCGGGGTCATAATCGTTTTTCCACACATAATACGACTCACCATATTGGGAGGTAATTTCTTCGATTCCACCTATTTTTTCTAAAACATCTTCAAACTTTGTCATCCACAACTGTATAGAATTTCGACTAATATCAGTGGCAGAAACATATTTACCCTCTTGTATTCGTAAAGCTATCTCCGTATCAATAAGAATAGATATAGTGCAATTATTGATGACTTTAAATTCCTCAGATATAGTGTTAAAACATTTATTTTTCTCTAAAGTATTGAAGTTGATCTTTTCATTTATTCCGTTTAAGTATAGTCTTACTGCTTCCGTGCAATATTCAGGAGTGTATTCTTCCATCATGTTTAAAATTTTGATAGAAGCATTTTGTTGAGGATTTTCCGTAAATATATCTTCTCTAACCGACGACAGACTGAAAATATAATACTTACTATTGACGTTTACAGAATTTCTATTCACTCTCCCACTGAATTGTAAAACAGATTCCAACGCAGCTTCTTGACGAAACCCTACATCGAAAGAAATATCTATTCCACATTCAATGATAGATGTAGCTACTAATATAATCTTGGAATTGTCGATAGTTTTAGCTCTAATTTTGTTTAGGTTGGTTTCTCTATCTTTCGGTGTTAAACTGCTAGATATTTGGTAAACCTTATAGTTGGGAGTATTTTTCAACCTTTCAAAAATAGCTATAGCGTTTACTATGGTGTTTAAAACCACTACAGCAGAATTAGCCTGTTGTTCTTCAATCTTCTCAAAGATATACTGTATAAAATCTTCCACGGAATTTAAAGGAGTGGTGTTAACAATAGCAGTTGTTCTATTCTTTTCTAACTGCATAAAGTATTGATAATTCTCCGTGTTTAATAAGTCGTTTTTATCTATATTGACATCGAAAAGCTTAAAATAATCAACGGAGGTTCCTGACGAAAGTATAAAATGAGAATTGTATTTGTCGTTAAGTTCTTTCAATAAAATTGAGATATATTTCCACTGAATATGACTAATCGCTTTATCATATTCATCCACTACTATTACAGCATTTGAGAAATAATGAAGTTTTCGAATAGAAGAGGTATTTCCCTTAACTAAACTCTCGAAAAATTGAACTGCGGTGCTAACGTTAATAGGAGCGTTCCATTTATGACTATACTTTCTTAAATATGTCTCTTCATACTCAACTTTAGAATGAATTTCGTTAATATTACTCGGTTCTTCACTTTTTAACAATACACTATCTCTGAAAACATTCACATTTTGAGTTATAATGTTAGTGAACGGAAGGATGTTATATATCCTATCACATTTAGTATATCCTGCCATTTTTAATGCAGTAGCCATGTTTGCAGTAGTTTTCCCTGTCCCAACTGGAGCATCACATATTATAAATCCTTCTAACTCCTTGTGATTCAAAGATATATTGAACAGTTTATTCCTACTTTCTATGCGATTCTTACTAACAGTGTTCTTAACCTCTCTACTTTTATTTTTAACGTATTTTTTAAGATTTCCAATTCTCTTCGCTGGAAAAAGTTTAGAGTAATTTACCACAGGATCATTTACAGAATAGAATAATTCTGTGTCTGTATGGTCAGCATCAACTAGACACGAAAACATCATCCTAATATCCAATCCAGTAAACGTAGGAAACTTATAGAAGCATTTTGGAGTCGGCTCAAATTTCATGATACGCTTAGATAGTTGTATATATGTAGGAAGAGCAGCGTTTATATAGCTAGAAACTGTAATATGTTCAGTAATTATATTATACATATCAGCTATATCTTTATTATCTCTAATTTTAGAGGTTGTAGTAAATATAGTTTTCGGTATAAAATCTTTGGTTTCCTCTTGTTTTATGCACTTATTCCAATTTTGTAATCCTATATGATGACAGTATATTAAAAAGGCCGATACTATATACACTACGTTTTTAGTCTCTTCATACTTACTCAAACATATAGCCACTCCTGCATCTACATGGTTTAGCATCTTTTCTTCTGAATATGATGATCGAGAAAGGTATTTTTGAGCGTTATCATCTAACTTACCAACATCGTGCCAATATGCAGATATCTTAACAACATCTATTAAGAACTGTTTATATTCGGTCTTAATAGGAGAACGTTTTAAACATTCTTTAATGTGTTTTATTGAAGTTTTGTAAACATAGCTAACGTGATCAGCATATAGTTGCGGTGATCCTGCCCCCTTATCTATATTTCCGCTATGTGCATAATAGTCAATCATTTCCCTTATATAATGAATTTGGTTCCAAATACCCATACGCCCAAAATCCGATACATCTACCAAATCGGTCATAGTATTCAATTTCTGCTGGAACACCGTCTCCTGCTGTTTCAGTTACTTTCGAAGTGATTTTACCATATTTCACCCATCGAATGAATTTTTTAAGTTTTCTAAGCATTTGGTTGAAATGGCCAACGCCTCGTTTAAGAGTATCGATTACTTTATATGGGGATTTGAGCATGTAGGCCATAATGCTTAATGAAAAGTAATCGGAGTTTGTTCTTCGCTTTCAAGGATAATGGCGGTTTTTAACTTCGAATCGTCACCAGCCCCATCATATTCTAATATGGGTTTCCATTTTTCTATAAGGTAGTTATGATATTCTTCTTCAGTCATATTAGACAATGAATGGTTTCTAGTGGACATACATTGCTCCAAGGTGTAGTAGTGACAATATAAGTCTTATCAACATCTTCTTTTAGTTCTTCTGTTTCTATATCAATGCCAACATCTTTAGCCAACCATAAAACCCTATCAAATTCTGGATTAGTTTCCATCCTTCACTTCTCCTTTATTAGGTTCATAGACAATGTTCATATGGAATACAACACAAGATGGGCCAGTCATTGGTTGAACGTCTACTAAATCGCTTGCAATGAGATTTGGAAAACTACATTCCCAATTAAACTCTGGATATTTGGAAACGAACCGCAAATCTCCCCAAGTATACCTTCCAAGAATTACATATCGAAAGAAGCATTTATATTTTTTCAACTCCCAATACGCTTTAGCTCTCCTCCAATTCCTTTTAGCGAAGAAAGGGTGTTTATGGGAAAATTTTACTGGAAAGGGGTTATCTCCTGTATCATTCATCTCGTATATTTCCTTCTACAAATTTTTCTACATCTTCGCCTTCTGGAAGATTCTTAAAGATGACTAGAACGTTTTTAAGCATACTATTAGCGGCAGAGTTCTCAATTCTATTACGTCTGAGGAACACGTTAGTTTCTTCCAAGTTTTTTCCACATTCAACTCTGTTATATTCAGGAACGTTCACCTTTTCCATTAGTTCTTCCCATTTATAGCGGGTGATAACGTCTATAATTCTATCTCGATATTCTTCTTCGGTGAACTCTTTAGCTATCCATTTAAACTCTAATTTACTTAGCTCACCTTTTGCGGCTTTTATAGGATAATTTGGGAAGTTTGAGACTTGTTTAATTAATTCTTCGGCTATATTATTTTCGTTCATATCCATCCTTTTGTTTAAATTCTTCTATACATTTTGGGCATAAAACATCTTCAGTCATTCCTTCAGATATAATTATGCGGCAGGAATTACATAAGGTAGCTCCTCGTCCATTATTAAACTTATGGATGGGAGTTAAAGTTTCAAGGTTTATTTTAAAGTATACTCCATTGTATAAATCGTCGTAGTTATCGTTCATATTATTCTTCAGCCATTTGCGTATTATACCGTATTTGATTTATTTTTCAATAACCATTTATCAATTAGCTCTTTTTCTTCAAGATTATCAATAGAAATATTCGAATCCCCATAATATTCTTCTAAGTATCGTTTCAAGCTATTTGAATCGTATGATGGAGTAAACCTTTTACCTATTATAACTGAACCATTTCTCCAGGTTCCATCTAAATTTTTCAATCTTTCTATTCGACAATGTAACTGTATTGAATTTTATGTTTTGCAAAATCTGATTCAAATATTAATTGAGAATTGTTCATTGAGGATTGTTTATTAGAATTGTTCTGTGGAATAGCGGTGCCTGGAATCGGATCACGCGCCTCACCTCTGGTAATTTGTAGTTTCAATCGCTTGGCATAGGCGACCATGCGGTTATATGCCTCAATGGTGCCAAGCTGCGTTTCCAAAGCCATGACAGCCCCGGCAAGCGAGTAGTCGCACGGAAGCATTATCGAATCAGGCAGCGGTGTCAGAAATTCGGGCGGTCGGATCACAGAACCAGGCAGTGCAGCTAACCCCTCATTGGGCGGTGTTTTTGAAGTGGTAGTCATATATTCGGGGTTAGCTGACTTTGGCGTTCTGCGTCACTAGCTCCACGTCGTTTGCGAGTTCGTTGCCCCAGACATCCCATCCGGGAGTCTTGATGCGAGCGAACATTTCCAGACGCGGCATATCGCCGAACATTTCGGTTATTTTTTCTCGCACGGCGGCTGGCTTGCCGCTGTGCCGTTTTCTGTCTCGCGGAGCTTCCACCAGTTGCCGCACTTTCCGGCTTTTAAGGTGCTTTGTCATCGTGCCGCGAGTCCCAAGTATTACGATCTCGGCCTGCTTCATCGTCCAGCAGCCCATGAAGCACACAGGCTTTCCGCTCGCTTCCTTTTTCAGCCATATGAAGGCGACGGTTTTATATTTGAAGCCCCACGCCTCCATCGTTTCGATTGCCTGCTTGAGGTGTGCATCCGTTGACCACATCAGGCAGATTGCGTCTTCGGCCACGATGTTCTTGACCGGCAGTGCAGCGATGTCTTTGCAGTTCATCACCGGATAGTGGCGGCTCATTTCTACGTGGTGGTCGTTCTTGTTTGAGCTATACATCCGATTCCCGAAAGGCCACGGCGGGTCAGCATAGATGATGTTGTATTCCGACCGTGACGCAGAACCAGTCGCTGGAGGCAACGGCGGGATCGCTGGTGGTTCGGGTGTCAGAGTGTTTTCCATAGTCATTGGTTTTCGCCGCCGTGCCTCAGCTTGTCGTTCATTAGAATGTAATTTTAAGGTTATACTTACGTTTCATCGCCAGTAATGCTTCGGCGTTACCTCGTGCATCATCCACAGGGTTATGAGTATGTCTAGTTTGTCGAAGATGCTTGAAGTTTTGAAATACGTCCTTTACAAGACCTTTATAGAGTGATCCAAGGTTTGTCGAAGAGAATCCAAAGGGGTTAGTTCCTAAGAAATGGATAAAATACCAATTAATAAATTGCCAATCAAATCCATTATTATCCGAAACGAACATTGGGCGACCTATGGATACTTCAGTCACCCAATCATGGAACATTTGCATTACATATTTTGGGTCTTGAAACGTAAGATGCTTTTCTCTAGTAAATCCACTAATTGCTAAAGCTTCTGGAATCCATTTATCGGAGATAGGCTCCAATTGACCGTAAAAGGTCTTATCGAGCTTATCGTCCACTAAGACAGCACCAAAACACACCATAGAATAATCATATGGAATTGGCCCATCACTCTCTACATCTACCATTATATAACTCATAGTTCTTTTTTCTTTTCAATAACCTTTTGCATATGCACATCATACATTCTTGTTATGTCATTACTTCTATCTATAGTTGATGAAGCAACATTGGATTTGCAAAGGTTGGAACGTATCTACCGTCTTTCACCTTCTCAAATTGGTTAACGTATGCTTTCCATACCCAACTTGGTAAATCTTGACTGTAATTATATAGTTCTTTTGCAGAAAAGCAAGGATAAATGTGAAATGCATCCTCCAACCACAACTTTATCGTCAAATTCATCTGTCCTTTAGCTCAACACCTACTCTGGCACTTATACGGAGCAATAACACCGTGAGTATCCCATAAAATAAACCAATGAGCCAAGCTTTTAGCCTCTGGAACGTCTTTTATAGGCTTTACCTCACCAACTTTGATATGTCTAGCTATCTTAACATAGGCTAAGAAGTCCCTTTTTTGAGCATCCGAAAGTCTATTATGCTTTTTCATTATGTCTTGTATATCCGACACTACGCAGTTTAACGTCTTGTATATCCGACACTAAACTATCCGAATATCTTAGCTAGTGTATCGTCTACTTCAACAGGTTTATTGAAGATTTCAACTTTACCATCAGAATGAATGACACTTAAAGGTTTATTCTTCTTTTTGGAGTATCGAATTGTAGCCCATGTCCCACTTCCTCTCCACTGTTCTTCTCGTTCCTTTGGAGTTGCTGTCATAATGTCCGAATCATTTACGATATCTTTATTTCTAACCAGATATTCCTTTGCTTCGTGGGTAAAATACGCGCCTTTGCAGAATGCTCTCTTGGATATGTTAATGGGAGGGTGAATATAGATTTTAATGGGATTGCCTACGGTATTATCCGATAGATGTTTAACAATATAGTGAGCGTCATAATCTGCTCCGATAGCGTCTCCGTGGTGAAACTCTTTAATCATCTTTCGTTCCAAAAGCATCGTAATAAATTTTACAAAAACACGTTTTTGTAATGGTGACATCCCTCTTAAAGTTCCAGTAAAACCTAATCTATTCATTCTATAATGATTACCATATTATTAGAAAAAATCAATAAATAATATTATGCAAGGGTTTACTATAGCATCATAAGAAATGGACTAAAGCATAATTTCATACTACTCCTTCATCTAAATATGTTGGATAACTGATATTTTTTACAGCAGGTAGGTTTATATCGTTTCGTTTCATTTCGTTATCCAAGTATTTCAATGCCGTAATCCATATATAATTCAATTCATCTGGACTCCACCAACTATATCCACCATACTGCCTACTCAAACCAAAATTCACACACTTAAAGAACAATTCAGGATGTAATCTTGCTATCACTATAAATTTTATAATCTCTCGTTGTAAAAACTCATCATCAACCTTTCCCTGTTTTGCGGGTGCTTCAGTGGTTATTAGTCCATATGACTTACCTTCTTTTCCTTGCATTAATCCGTTTGATCCTAATACAGACCATTTACCGACCAACTTATCTTTATCATAGGGCTGGTTTCGTTCTCTTTTGTTCAACTCTCTCAATGCTTCTTGAAAAATAGGGTCAGTTCTCCAAGTATTCTTTGATTCTCCTCTTTGGGCATATCCAGCAGAACCCGCACCGTGAAATGACTTACAATTTGAACCGAATACAAACACTTCATGCGGTTCAAGATGAGTTATTAATTTACAGTTATTCATAACCTAATTCTCATAGATAATAATTCTTTCTTTAACTGTATTATATTTTCTCTTAAATGCTGCAAATTTAGGTTTTGCATCCTTTCTCCAATATCCTTTAACTTCCCATATCAATGGCTTTCTTTACATTTACAACAATATTTTTTCGCAGGAGTTTGTGGCTTGGGTGGTTCTGGACGCTTATTTGTAGGAGGCGGGTTTACACCACCTTTTTTAACCATTCCTTCTTTTAAAAAATCTTGTTTCATACAATTTCGGGTGCATCCTCTTCCATATTAAGTATTTGATGACATCTAGGGCATTCTGCTTGGCATATTCCCTCTTCTACTTCTTCAACACATTCTTCAGTCTCAAATGTAGTTTCGCATTCATCACATTCGTAGATGTCTACATTTTGCCAATAAGGTGATCCTATAGCATAGCTACAAAACCACTTCAATCTTACTATGTCGTTTTTTTCCATTAATAATAACTCCCTCCATTAATTTGCAATACTTGTCCAGTCATATAAGAACAGTCGTTATACAAAAACAAATCAAAATAGGGGAATAAATCTTTTGGTTCAATGAAACGCCCAATTGGTAGCTTACTCTTCTCTACTTCAATATCTGCTGCGTTGGCATACAGCATTTCCGTATCAATCCATGAAGGTTCCAATCCAAAAACCTGAATATTCTTGTCAATGTTTTGAACTGCCCAAGAATGCGTGAAATTTGACAATGCTGCTTTACTTGCGGCATAATGAGGAGAATCAGAACATCCTTTCTTTGCTACTCGACTAGAAATGTTGATAATCTTACCATTTATTCCATTTTCCACCCAATTCTTAGTAAATAATACTGACAACCGCATTGGTGCAAAAGTGTTAATGGCAAATATATCCTCTATATCATTTAAAGGACTATTCATGGTGAAATTATTGCATAATCCTGCATTGTTGATTAAAACATTACAGTCACGATATGTGTCAAAACAACGGTAGATGTCATTTTTTTCACGTAGATCGTATTCCTTCGATGAAAATCCATGCACAGTGTTTTGAACTGCTAAATACTCTGCAATAGCTTTACCAAGTCCTCTTGATGATCCTGTTATTAAAATTTTATTGTCTTGTTCCATCTATAAATGCGCTTCTTGTTAAATCTTTCATTTTTATCAAATCGCTTAACGTAATGTTATATTTCGTCAAATACAATTCAATTGCACCTAATATATCACAGAACTCACAGATTTGCAAGACAATATTTTCTTGTTCATACGCATCTTTCAACTCCTCAAATTCTTCAACAATCTTTGAGAACTCGCCTTTCTTTCCTTTTTTAATTTTAGTTTTATGATATCCCATATTGTCTCATTAAATTTGAAGTTCTTGGTTCAGCGCATCCAGTTCCATATATCCATCGGAGAAATGAACATTCTCTTATACCGTAACTACCCAATTCAACATCGCCATAAACTATATCATAGGTGTTTGATCGTAATACTCCATCATGTATACCGTTCTTTTTATTACGTAAAAAAGATTCGCCAGTTTCTACAACTTTAAGTTCTGGTGGATTCTCCATTCCAAGCATACCTTCAATTTCTTCTTTAGGATAGCGTTTTACATTCTTATCAAAGATGCTCTTATAAAAACCTAAAGCACACTCTACAACATAATCTAAATCTACTATCGTTGTCATGTCTGTTTTGATTAATTCATTTTTAATGAAATATTTTGTATGTAAGTCATCAAAATTATCATAATGAAAGCAAGGTGTTGTGCTTTGATATGATCCTTTAGGCAAGAATCCTTTAAGGTATAAATAAAGAAAAGATTGCTCTGCTGATGCTACTAAAACCTTTTCAGTGTTTGCAAGTCTAAAGTCTTTAGTCATTTCATAAATAATATAGTATTTTTATGAAAAGTAAAGAATTTTATTATTATTTATTAAATTTTACAAATTGTAATAAATAATAGTAGAGAATAAATATACTATTATGAGAAGAACACCAGATATATCGGTTAGAGTAAATGAAAACGAAATGAATAAGATAAAAGAAAACATGAACATCTTCGGTTTTCATACCCTTTCAGAATATATAAGATTCGTCGCTTTAAATGCTTCTAAAGTTAGTTTAGAAATAAAACAAAAAAATGATTAAATCCACTAGACATCATTTAAAAGACCTTAATAAAGATAAAAATACCGTTTACCAACGGTTCTTATATGATTATTCATTATTTGCTTCTAAGGTGATCGACCATATTTGGTCAAATGGATATCAATCATTCTCTGTTCAATTGAACAAACTAGAATTACCAAAATATATTGACTATAAACCATTTAAACACTTCTCTAAAACTTTATCTGCAAGAGCTATGAGTTCTGCGGTTACGCAAGTAAGTCAAATTATTCGTTCTTCAGTCGAAAAACAAAAAAGAGTGAACTGGATTAAAGAAAATAAAAACTTAAACGTTAAAAACAAAAAGTTCTCTAAACCGTGGTTAAAACAAATCAATCCGATTCTATCTTCTAAATGTTGTGATTATGAGTTAACACCCGATGGTAAATTCTTGGCTTTTATCCGTTTGAAATCCATAGGTTCTACCTATGGTGAAATCAAAATACCAGTTAATAAACAATTATTAGCTAATGGAACAATTCAAAATGGATTCTTATTTAAGAAAGATTACATACAACTATCTTGGATAAAAGAAACTACTCCGACTGAAAAAGGAAATAAAATCCTTGGTATTGATCAAGGATATCTATCCGTAGTTACCTGTTCTGACGAACAATTGATTCCACAGAACGATAACAATGGGCATAGTTTAAAATCCATTATTGAAAAGCTTTCTCGTAAGAGAAAAGGATCAAAGAGTTTTAAGAAAGCACAATCACATAGAAAGAACTTTGTTAATTGGTCAATAAACCAAATCAATTTTAAAGGTGTAAAGGAAGTTCGCCTTGAAAAAGTCGTAAATATACGATTTAGAAAACATACTTCTAGAAATATGTC
>Ga0302268_1001087_pt1 | contig 15966 bp, 18 predicted proteins | sample III_Bog_E2_1_FD_194554 | JGI IMG/M metagenome (GOLD analysis project Ga0302268, IMG submission 194554) | Peat permafrost microbial communities from Stordalen Mire near Abisko, Sweden - III_Bog_E2_1 | ecosystem: Environmental > Terrestrial > Soil > Wetlands > Peat | place: Sweden: Abisko...
CGGGGGTGTAGCTTATATGATGTAGGGTGGGATAATATGATGGTGGGTGGGGATATTATTGTGTGGTAAATATTAATATTATATGGTATATAATATTATTATATGCTTAATATTATATTTATATAGTATATAATAATATGATGTGGTATATTAATAATATAACGGAGGTGTATAGTGTAGTTGGTCGTGAGTACCTAATATACGATATACTATATAATGTATGGTTTTTTATTTCATATACTATACAACATATCCTGTATTGCAATTTTTTACTAGCTTATGATAGTTTTTTGCCTACATAAATAGGTTATAAATGATTGTAGCTAGAAAATATCACAAGTGGTAGTAATGCTATTAGCTGCTACAAGTCGTTTTTATCAGTTTTTGCGATGCAAGAGATTAGTTTTCTGTGTTGCTAGTCTGTTTTGTCTGCGTCTTCGTCTCTAACCCTTGTACTGTAAGCATTGCTTAATTATAAGTGGGGTTTTATAGCTTGAGAAGGGGGTGCGAATATGGTGGACTATGGTTTGTTGTAAGTTTGCTAGATTGGGTGATTTAACTGGTTGCAACCTATTGCGGAATGTTGCTTGATATAATGTTGTTTAAGTGAACAAATAGCAAAAACTGTTCCAGAAAAAAAATGCACTGGAACAGTTCTGGAACAGTTTTCTGGAACAGCTACAACCCAGTAAGTACTAGGGGTATAAAGCAAAAAAAAACAACTGTTCCAGTGTTCCAGCAAAAAAGTAATAGCAAGAGAAAATAAAAAGAAAAATTTTTTTTGTTTCGTGTACATTATAAAAAACAGAATTATTAAGACTAGTTTTTTACGAGCTTGTACATCAGAAAAAGATATATAGTTTTTATATCTCTAGTTGAGTAATATGGTATGTATTATAAATTTTAAGGGAACGTGCAACAAATAAAAATATATTTTATTTTCCCTTGCTATTACTTTTTTGCTGGAACACTGGAACACTGGAACAATTTTTTTGTACCCCTAGTACTTACTGGGTTGTAGTCGTTAAAAACTGTTCCAGCACTGTTCCAGAAAAAAAATGCACTGGAACAGTTTTAACGATAGCATGCGGGCTACAAGGCAACCGCACTCAAAAAATACCAATGGTTAAGTTTTTTTAACTAGTTGTTTTTCTCTGAAAATGACAAAATTTAGGCGAAATTTACGCAAAAATAAAATTTTCAGGCGATTTTTTCGCAGTTTTGAAAATGAAAAATTTTTGCGATTTTTTGATCTAGTTCATTTTTAATGATATATGATATTTGATACACTACCAAAACCACGATGAAAAACCTCGTTTTAAACCAGTTTTAGCATTGTCGTAACTACTTAATCAGAATATCCAATCCTCATCGTTAAACCCTCTCTATTGCCCTTTGTCGTAGATAGCGACAATAACAAAATGACTGCCATTAAACGTTTAATGATTTAGCCTGTAGCCCTTATACCGCAAAGCTTACAACTCAATAATTTTGCGGAGTGATTTATACCATTTTTGCATTAGTCGGATTGTTTGACCATAAGCAAACCTGATCCACACCTTCGCCACGTCCTAACGCAAATACTGCAATGTTGGTCAATGACTCTAAGCAACAACGAACATCGCAAAAAGCAGTTTGCATGTTGCGTAGTTGTTTACAATTCATGTATTAAAACTTGATTAACCCTGCTGTTTGTTTGAAGAGGTTGGTAATTCTGCAAAATCCCTTTGCTATTTTGTATAGTTATAACGGAACTATCAATATTGATAATTTTATCTTGTTCATTTAACAACACAACCAACCCAATATTGTAAAAAATCTTTTCAGGATTACTCTTGTCGCAACCAAAAATATCGCTTATCGCCCAACCATGTGCAATTATGCGGTTTAGCAATAAATATTCTTGGTCACACAATTGTTGCATTACTTTTTTAATTGTTCGCCACTTCTCTATAGACATCATTAGAGGTCGTTTTTTAGCTCTTAAACTAACTATAGCCAAACTCCAAGCATAAGGTATGCAAGTTTCGTATTCTAAAATTGACGCTCTTTCTTCCATCAAAAAATCAAAATCCGCTTGCGTTGTATTATCATTATTCGCTTTGACAACCGCACTAATAGGTATTACGGGGCAAGCTAGCTCTAATTTCGTTGGCGGAGATAAAATTTTACAATTAATATCAACAATTGGTTCATCAGATATATTTTGTTTATCGTAAGCACTCCATAAATCACGCCAGTACTCAGTAGCATTTTTTACTGTATTTGCAATACGCATGACATTTACCCTACACTTAAAACTGATGCGGGAATAACATAAAATCGCCTAGCGTCTTGTTTAGATGGTCGTCTTTTTTGCGTGGGATATCCGCTTTTATCAAGAGAGATAAAACCATCAGCTACCAATTGTTTAATAAAAACTTTATGATTAGGACTTTGTATAATCTCCGTTTGAAAAACCTTTTGCTCAAACCAAAATTCTTCAATAATATCCCCTGTTATCTCTTCATCTTCAATACGCTTGTTTGCATACTTAATATAACCAGCGACATTTTGGATATTTTTATCGTGATTTGTATCGTGAGCGTTTAAAAATCTTGAGTTTATCTTTTCCTGTATAAAAGAAATCAGACGTTTTTTAACGTTTTGCATTTCCAGACAGCCTGTGCCGCCTCTTTGCTCTAACCACCCATTAAATATTTTTTTAACTGCATTGACGGCGTCGCCTTCATTAAATGGTAAAATTTTTACTCTTATCGCAATTTCACCCACAATTGCAATGGTCGCAAATTTTCCAGCTACCCGATATATTTGCCCATCTGCTCCTTGTTTAACAAATATGTTTATCAACTCTTTTTTATTGATTCTTATTTCTTCCATTACAGCATCGTAGTTTTTAACTAAAAATCGCATCCATTCATCAATAACAACTCCGTAATTTTTTTCGGACATTGTCTTGAGATGATTAGCAAAGGCGGACGCACCACCAGCAAAATCGTAGATATTTTCAAAAATACCTAAACCAGCACCAGCATCAGCCAAAATCTCCATAAATCGTACACCTTGACCAGCTGTAGCAGTTTTGTTTTTTTCGCCCAGTTTAGCATCAATTCCGATCTCGCCTGTGCTTAATCCTAAAATTGTAAATCTACTAATTTTTTGTGCTGTAGCATCTCTCTTTAATCGTGCTTTACCTATGCCATTACCAAACATATAAACCACTTGCTCTAAAGCTTCGGGGGTTATTTGTTGTAGTTCGTCCATAAGTAACAGCCCATCATTTGAACTATTACAAAGATTTTCGCAGGCGTTATCAGTAGTGCGAAAGCTAGATAATTTACCCATACCCCAAATTGATGATGCAATATGTAAGGTCGTACTCTTACCGATTGAAGACACACCCGAAAAATGGACGCAAATTCCGTCTTCGTTTACACGTGATAAAATGGTGGATGCTAACGAGGCACAAATAGCTAAAATTAAGCGGGAATTACCTTTGCAATATTTGCCTACGTTCTCCTGCCAACTCTTCAAAGTCCCCTTGCGTGTAAGTTGCCGTGAACTTGACGAATTACTTTGCAGTACATATTCGTTGCTAGAATCTTTTTGCCCATTATCAATTACGTAGGTATTTTTCTTATTATCAGTATACGGCAAAACATAACAATCGCCGTGCCAGCCTACTTGGTCAACTCCTGTAGCACGAATTGTTGGTTTTGATTTATTGATATAGTCGTAGATATAATTTAAGAATTGCTTGATTTTAACGTGTTCTATTTCCAAGCCTTTTTTTAACAATATATCTATAACCGCTCTATCCGAATTTAATTCTTCTTTTTTAATAAAAATTTCTACTGTATCACCTCTGCTAGTAATAATATCTAATGTCAGTCCAAAATCCCCGTTTGCATCTCGCATATTCCTAGTTACCTTGATATGACCACATAACGGCAACCAAGATTGATGGACGACTGTTTGTAGTCCTGAATCATCTGAATCTGATAACAAGTATAAAAGTTTTGTCTTGGTTAATAAGAACGTTTGACTACCAAGCTTTATTTCTTCGCCATCTTCGCTGTCTGTGCGTGTCTCTGGTGGGATGATCTGCAGTTCATCCATCCCTATAAAGAAAGGCTTAAATCTTTCGTCATTCATAACTTGCTGTATCAATTCAGCTGTCCAGCCGTCCGTTACAGCGTCAGCTAAATCCCATTTTTCAGGAATGTCACCATCTCGCTTAACTATTTGCGAATTTTCAATAATATAATTACCAAGCACTTCGGGTTTTAAAATCTTTATTGGTGTCAGATCAATTGGTTTTTTATGAATAATTTTAGCGACACTTTTTAGGTAGTGAATAATTTTCATGATACCTTTTGCGTAGTCCGTGCCTACCTCATCATTATCAGGGGAAAAAATAACAGCTCTATTTATTAAAGGCGACCAATCACTCTTTTTGTAACCACTCGCACCCAAGCTGGAAGTAACAACAACACAATCAGGAAATAATAATTTAGCGGCTTCGACGGTTTTTTCTCCTTCAACTACTAAAATAGGAGCATCAGGACGAGTTAGTAATTCTGTTAGATTATAAAGAGGGCGAGGCTCGGCAGGACATCCTTTAGTCCAGCATTTTTTCATGTAATCATAAACAAAAGGGCGTACTTCTTTTGTGTTTTTGCCATTTATTATAAAATCCCAACGTATGACATAACCTACAGTAATATTTTGTGCGTTAGTGTAGCGGTAATAATGCGTAGGTTCACACCCAAATTTCTTATTCCAAGATTTAATATCTTGTGCGGTGATGTCGGGACACTCAAGCATCACGGCGTCCGCTTGTTCATTTTCGGTGTATACTTCTGATTTTTCGGTTTGCAATTCTTGTTCATCACTTGTTAGCGATTCCTCTATGCTTGCTAATCCTTCGGGCGTATATTGTAACTCTACAGGCTCTAACTCTTTTAAAGCTGGTTGCGTTGCTTCTTCTGCTTCATCAAACGTTGGGTTAGGTGTTGGTAAGGTTGCAGGTTCGGCTATTGGTTCAGACTGTACGTGATTTTTTTGCTCTTCATGAACTAGTTCGTGGACAGGCTTTTCTACTGATGTTTTTCGCGTGTGATTATCTGTAGATTTACGTTGGCGAGGAGTGATATTGGCTATTTGACAAGCTGCTTCGTAATCGCTTATACACTTTACACTAGCGTATAACCTTGTAAAATCCCCGCCTTCATTTGTAGCAAAATCATGATACAAACCAGTAAGTAAATTAATCTTAAACGACCCTGCTTTTTGGTCATTGCGTGTTGGATTCAGGGTTACCCATTCGTTACCTTCTTGCCGTCCGTACGGTAGTAAATTTCTGATTAAACTTGATGCGTTGGATGATATGATTTTTTGTGCTTCAACGAATACATCTTGAGTATATGACATTTGATTATCTCCTTAATTGGAGAAATCACAAAAAGACCTTCCGAAAATAAATAACTGAACTTAAAAAAGTGAAGATGTTCTACAAAACATAACAAATAAACAATAAATGACTTTTTTGATGTTAAGGTCAAAAAATAAGCATTTACAAAATGTATTAAGTATTTTATTCTAAATCCAACAATACGTTGCTGTAATTGTTGTTGTGTTTGTAGATTAACTCCATTTGTAGTGGCTCGGTTAATCATTTTTCGAAGTTCCTTTATGACTTCTTATTAATAGTTCGAATTGATTATTCAGTTCGAACTATTTTTAAAATAACCATCATTCTTGCTTTTGTAAATAAAGAAAATATTACTTGTTGGTTTATATTTTAATCTTTTATATTTTTCTTACTTCTAATATTCTATTTTTGATATAAAACCTTTTTTCTATCTTAACTTCTCGTTTAAAACACTATTCGTAATACTTGTTTAAGCAAACTTAGTTTGTCTATTACGTATCTTTCATTTTATTGTTAAGTTTTGAAAGTCGATGCAATTTTTTCGTGTATTAAGAATAAGAAAAAGACTGTCGGCAGGGATATACTATTCTAACTTGATTAAGTTTAGTTGAAGTTTTGCACTAGAATTGCTTTTCAAGCTCTGTAGCTGGTTACTAGCTAGGTGATTGTACTTTTAGCTCTGACTTTGCTGTATGACTCTGTATTGCAGTTTTTGAATGTTCTCGATTTTTTAGTTGTTCTACTAAAAGCGTTAGATTATCACTTGCACTTTTTATGCAAATAGGCTCGTGCGTCTCTTTTATCATTTCGGCAAACGCCAGTAAATTATTTCGTATTGTTGATTCTTCATAAGCTTTCATAGTACCCTTTCACTGTTTATTATGCTAAATAAGCATTATATTTCTTTGCAATCTCACTAGCACTAGCGTAGATAAACTCATCTAACTTTTTGTAAAGATTAAATTCTACCGAAGCAACTGCAAGAATACGAGCTTTTTCGGTAGATGATGGATTCAATGATAATTCTACATCTAAACCATACGCCATAAATATTGCGTGTTTATCTTCTCTCATTAATGGCACTGCATGTATCTTTTTAATATCAAGATTATATTGCTCAAGAATTTTGAGTAAATTTTTAGCATTAAATAAATCGCATAGCTCTTTGATAATAGCATTATTTTCTACATCGCTAATAAAATTAACCATTATGCGTTTATTGCTATAGTTTATCACTATTTTGTTTTTAGTATTCATCAATAATCTATTTCTCACTTATTGTTTAATCCCGCACAATATATCAACTACAGCCATTTACGCAAAGTTTTTTTATGTGCAAAACTAAGCTAGACCAGAGATTATGATTTATACAATAATGCTATAATTCCGCCTATTATTGTAATTAATATAGTTATCATCCAGCCTTGCATATTAAGTTTAAGACTTGATATTTCAGCTCTAACATCGGCTATATCTTCTTTTGATTCAGCCCTAATCATCGCTATACAACCGCCAAGTTTAGCTATATCTTCTTTAAGTTCAATTCTAACGTTAGTTAGTTCATTTCTGATATCTGCTTTAAAATCCGAAAATTCAGCTTTAGTCACCATGTTGTCTTTAATATTAGCAATATCATTTTTGATTATTGCTATATCTGTTTTTAATATAGAAACATCTATTTTTAACGTAGATATATCGGTTTTAATTCCTGCTTGTTCTTTTTCTAAAGTGTGCATAGTTTCTTGATTAGCACCTTGAGTCATCCCTTGCAGATAAACAGCTATTGGATTTTGCCAGTCTTTATTATCTGATTCTGGTTTCATATTCATACTTTATGTTTTTTGTATTTCTTTAGACGTTAAGTAAAATTCAAGGGCTTTGCGTACTATAAACCCCTTGGAACGCTCTTTTTCTTTTGCCGATTTTTCTAAAATGTTATCTAATTCATCAGGAATTATCACACTAAATTTTGTCATGATATCACCTTTTATATTCTTTGGGATGCTAATATACTATAGTTTAGTATATAATTAAACAGATAAATTGATTATTCTTTATAAATTACATAGCGTTAGTGATGACTTAGAACCATCATTATAAATCAATCTTTTAGCTTTAAGTTTTTTGCTAGGGGTCTGTTGCTATAAGTATCTCTTGAGATACGAAGTGTAACAGGTAGTTGTTTTTTAATGACTGTTCTAAGCCCCTAGCACCATGTTTAACTTAAGCTAGAGGTTGGTTTTATGGATAATCAAAATTTCTGCACGTCTCATCAAGAATTTTCTAATAATACTAATAAAATGCTGTCGTTTGAGTTGTTCAAATTCATTGAACAGCAAAACGACCAAGAAGTAGCCAGACTTATCAAAGAAGGTGCAAACGTCAATTGTGAATTAACGCCATTGATTTATGCCACGATGCACTATCATGATACTATCGTAGAAATGTTACTACATGCAAAAGCTTATAAAGGTATAAAGGAGGCGGTATTTTATGCTTTCAAAAATCAAAAAGCGGAGCATTTTTACGAAGTGCAAGATAATGTCTACCAAGAGGCAATAGCTAAGAAAACGTAACAAGTACTAAGCGTGGAAGTAAAACACCACGCTTTATAGTTTATCTAACGTTTTATCTATTTCATCCGCACTTAGATCGGACATAGCGGGTGGCTCGCTAAAATTAACGACAAATTTTATCACTGGTGGTGTAACATCTTTAGTAAACATATCTATTTGTTGTTTATCAGATTGACCAAGCCAACTAGTACCCAATTGCTTTAACATATGTACGTTGCCTTGCATCGCTAGTTCATACTGCTTGCGTCTGATGCTAATCTTTCCCTCTGCCGAAAACCTAGCGAAAAACTCCGCAAAATTATTATATCCTAGTTCTTTAATTCTACGTTCTAAAGTATCATAACTAACATCTAAAACACTGGCTATTTCTTCGCCCGTACAGTGTAGCTGGCACAATTTTTTAACTACTGCTAAATCTAATTTTATTTTTGGTCTACCTGTCATATTCAATTTTTGTTGTATTTTTCTATATTACTATTAAAAATCGCACCTTCTTTTTCGACTATACCATCAACCTCAAAAATGAATTGTGGAGCAGGTAGTTTCTCACTAGTTTTTAAATCTATTTCTTGTTTTTCCGACCAACCGCCACGTGTTTTTAAATAGAAGATTATCGCCGTGATGTTTCTTTCTTCCATCAACTCCCATAGCAAATTAGTTGCTTTCTTGATTCCCGCAGCTTTTCCTTTTTGATAAGCTGCCGAAACTGCCGAATCTCTATTTTTCAATTCGTAAAAAGTACGTTCACTAATACCAAAATAATCAGCTATTTGCTCTATAGTCATATTGACGGCAAGCTCTTCTAATTCTTTTAGTTGCTCCTTTGATAATTCTTTGGCTGGTCGCCCGCCTTTATTTTTAATCATATTTACTATACCATCTATATTCGTTACATAGGTTTACTGCTAATTTCATTACATTGTAAATTGATAGATTTAGAGTATTTGACAGATTTATAACATTCTCTTTTGTTGTAAGTTCCAATACTTGCCACGGACATTTATTTTTATTTATCATATCTAACTTATTATTATAAAATTATTACTATTATTGTAACAAATTAAGGTATTATTTACTAGATAATATTGGTTTATAGTTTTTAAAGTAAAAGTTTGTCTATAAGGAGGTTATAAAGTGAGAAAACTATTGCTATTAAACAGCAACCATAATTAGAATAAGCAAGAGTAAATTATCAAAGGTTGTCGTATGATTTTTTCGATTAATTCAAAAATAAAAACTCTGTGATATGCAAGAAATTATAATCAAAAACCCGTTAAGCCCGAAAAATATATATAATTTGTTATTTCATCCTAGTAGATTATTTGCTCCTAATGTCTTTATACGCTCAAAATTTTGGACATTATTTGTTACGTTCCCATTTTTTATAACATATATTTTAACGAGCAGACTTTTTAGTTTTAACGAATGTTTCTCACCTATAGCAACTAAATTGACAGTAATTATGCTTGTAACATTACTATCTAGTGCGTTTACTTGGTATATTCAAGGATGGTTCTATAATTTAAGAGTAAAATGGTCTGGTGCTATTGATCATGATAAAACTGAAGGTAAAATAACGATGGTTTATATTATCTTTATCGAAAGAATCTTTATCATATGTTTATTATTGTTTTCTTCAAAAGATTCATTAATCCTATATCTACCAATTCACGATATATTAAATTGGTATATTAGTATCCTTAATTATTTTGCCATAAAATCAAAATTTGGTGTACAAGGTATAAAACCAATAGTTTGGTTCTTAATAACACCAATGATCCCTACTATACTGCTCATTATTTATTACATATTTAAAAACACTATTTTTAGTTATTCTGTTTTTACAGATTCTATTTTTACAAGTAGTACGAATGTATTTATTATCTACTATATATTTAAACGTATATTTTTCAATTAGTTAATTCACAACCAACTATATAATTAATAAATCTCACAATTACTATTACAGGTTTCACCTATGACATCTTTAACCTCAACTACACAATGTGCGGCAAGCCCTACATTATCAAAGTCTATTGATTCTTTTGCAGCACAAAATAAAAACCCACCCCCTTGTGCCACTGTTTTACCTGTATTCTTTAAAATACCTGGTGTGCATTTAGCTAATCCTGTAACCACTCCTGTTATACTTATTTCATTGCCAAGCTGTTTACAAAAAGCATACTCACCAGCTTCATCAGTATATAAATATTTATATTTATCATAAAATGATTGTCCATGTTCGGATTCTTTATATTTATTTGAATAATAAGTAGTAGCTTTTTTTATAAGACCAACAGCTTTTTTAAAACTGTCTTGCAAATCTAAAATAATAGTTATAGGTTTTACTACTTCCCGTTCTAAAGCTTGCATAAGATGATTAAAACCTGCACCTTCTATTTTGTTGCCAGAGAGATCAATAGATTTTGTACTAGGAAGAGAACCTTTTGCTAAATAATCAGCGAGTAGTTTAGCTCCGTCATCACCTATTTGGTTATTACTTAAATTGATGCTTATAACGTTTTGCACTGTTTTTAAGCTGCTTTTATAAGGTTTCCATCCACTCTCCGCACTATAAAGAGTTTGGTATTGTACGCTAGTAATCCCATATATCATAGATTCAACAGCTACATTTCCTAGTTTATTATTTGAAAGATTGATAATATCCAGATTAAAATTAAAGTCTTGAAGGACATAAAATAAATTACCAGCATCGTTATTATCCATATCAGTGCTGTTCAGATTAATAGCTTTTACGTATAACGCACTATCTGCTCCACCAGCTCCATGATTAAGGGCGTTACTACCCCAACAATCACCAGACTTTTTCTTGCAAAAATCAATAATATACCCTACAGTTGCACTATGCCCATAAACATTTTTAGCAACATGTCCAGCAGTGCCTAATACCTCCGTGTAGTTATATTCTTTACCAAGTCCCTGTGAATTACTATTGCCTGTATAACTTACAGAATTACCGCTATTCTTGTTACTCGAATTACCACTATTTTTGTTATTTCCTCCTGAACTATAGCCACCACCTCCACTATTACCACCATAATGACTATTACCATGATTTCCGCCATTCGGGTAACTACTAGTGTTTCCTCCTGTTGTGTTAATTTTATCAGAACAATGCATGCCACTTCCAATCATAGAAGGATGTCTACTGCAGTTAATAGTTATTGTAGGAATATTCTTCATAATTAATAACCTCATATCTAGATGATCAAGTTTTTAAACGAGAAAAATACGATTCTTAGACGCAATTTAACATTTTTTTAATTGAACAAAATTGGTGTTAAAATTAACTTATAATAAAACTGACCTTTACACAATCGTAAATTACACAAAGATACTAATTTATAATAGTAATAAAAAGGACAATGAAGTTAAATCATAGATTATTATTCTTGATTAGTTTTGTTTTGTTCTTGTGAAGGATCGATTATCTTATTCTCTTCGTTCTCTCTTTTTAACACTGCTTTTTTACGCATACTATCAAAAATACTAGTCAATTGTTTTTTAGCTCTTATTGCTTGTTGTTCCGTTACTATACCCTCTATTGTTCCATCTAATTTATACCTTGGTACATTAGGCTCAAAGGTTTTTAAATAGTTAATTTGGCGACATAGAAAACCTAATATACGATTTAAGTTTCTGCCATGTATTTCTAACTCTTCCACTGTAGCATCAGGTAATAAAAGCGGTAACGCTTGGTATAAATCCTCTCTAATCTTTAGTTTAAAAGGCTTGAGGTTATAAAAATCAATGCACAATGGATAATGTTTATTTAACAACTCATATAAAACAAGTTTTTCATCTTGAAAAGGTAGTCGTTTTTTATGCTTAACCTTGTTAAGTTTACCAGTGATTGGTTTTGTAGGTACAACCGCCTCGGCAACTTCTTTTACCTCTTCCTTGGCACTAGTGATAGTTTCGGGAATAGCTACGACTTCTTGTTGTGCTACAACTTGTACTACTGCACTTGGTATATTCATTGCTTGTAGTTTTTCCTTAAGCTTTTCTATTGTAGCGGGTGTTTTAGTCAATGTTAGAGTCATACTATAAATACCTAGTTTTTATCTTTAGTGAGTAAATAAACGATGTTCCATTTTTTCATGAATAATCATTTTTAGTAATTCTAAGCATTCATCTTTAGTCAAACTATCGCTTTTCAACAATTTGTTTATTAGTTTGTTAGCGTATTCTTTGGCTTGTTCATGAGTTACAATATCTTTTTGTAAATCAATTTTGATGTCGGGTTTATACACCATATCATTAATAATTTTTAAGGCTTGGATGTCTTCTTTCGGCACTTTATCTTTGAAAAAATCTAATTTCTCATTGATAATAAAAATTAACTTATAGTTTATTTCCGCTAAAAGTCTATTACCTATAGCCGTCTGTTCTACTAAGTCACTATCTTTGAACTCTCGCAACCCTTCGCTAAAATCAATTTCCATTTTAGGTGTGTTTGCCTCTTCGTTATCATTATCATAATTGATAGTTAGAGGGTCGCATTGTTGCTTATGCTCTACTAAATCAGCCAGCGAAAAATCGCAAACCTCATTCATGCTGGTTATTTCATCGTATAACTCCTGCAAGTCGCAATTGGTACTTAAGCGTGTTTTGATGTAATTACCAAGCTCTTTATTTTCAGCAATGAATTGGCAAGTTTTACAGTCCATCATGTTGCAACTCCTCTTTTTCTTGTAACTGCTCCGCTCTTTTGTTTATTCTTCTTAAAACTGACATCTCTTTATTATGATTTTCTAATAGGTCATTTTGGCGGTGATATTCATTCAGCATGTCTCGGTTTTTTTCTAAATATCTTTTTATGCCGTCTTGGGAAAAGTTTTGATTCCTCGTTTTGGCAAAATTTTTGATTGAAGTTTGATTAATATATAATTTATCGCAATGTGGTTTTACAGCGTTGTCGTCCATTATCGTTTGTATAGTTGCCTGCAATTTTTCCTCGGCGGCAATAGTTTTTTTATGTCCTGTGCGACCTTCTCTATGGTCTTTGATTAGTTTACGACAATAAGCAAGAGTCGCTTTTTTGATTAATTGTGGCGTGGTCATTTGCTCTATATCTTTTGCCTGTATTACGATCTTCTGTTCTTGTTCATTAAAAGCATGCTCATTATTCGCAATATAAAAATTTAACAGTTCGGCTACTAATTCATGATTAGCTAATAATCTTTTGGAATTTTTTACATCTTCCCACTGTTTTCTCACTTCGGCGTCTACATTGCCAATATTTATTTGGGCTTTTCTTTCCACTTTCGCATCGATGGTTTTTTCTGTTTCAGTCACAACAAACCTCTTAATCATTTAATTATTATAAATAGAGTATATCATACTATTATATAGTATGCAATAGATAATATAGTAAATAATAAAATATCCACTATATCAATCAATGCAATAATCAAAATAGCTATTGCATGTTGCGTGGTCGCTTTCACTATGTCCAAGAATTTCAGCGTAGTAGCTTTGGGCAGTTTTGCGATCATTATTTTTAAACAGTTTGCAACAGATAGTCGCATATATAGATCTTAAATCTTTTGGCGTGATATCGCCTTCCACGAACTCACTAAAACATAGTTTTACTCTTAAACTTAGATGTTTTGAACTTGCATCGTGAAACTTCAAGGGGTCGTTGACAAATTGTGGTTTTTTCGTCCGCAAAGCTTGCAATGTCTGCACAAGGTCGGCAGGATTAGCAAGGACGGGGATTTTATAAGCGGGACAATCCCGCCCTTTAGTTTTTAATTGTCCATCAAACAAGATTTTATTATCTGTGCCAGCGATTAGTTGAAAACTTGCACTTGTGCCAAGTTCCGCAACTCTGCGACCAGTCAAAGCGGCTAATGCCAAAATCCTTACTATGTACGATCTATCATCCAGCAACGCTCTTGCTTTCGCTATATAGCCATCAACGTCTTTTATCTTTTTAAGTTTAGTCATATCTTCCCGCACTTGAATATTGTAAGCTCTGTTTAAGTCAATAGTTTCGTTGTCTTCCAACTTCAAATATTTTCTGACTGTCGCATAAACAGTAAAAGCCTTTTTCAAAGCAGACAGGCTAACTTTATGTTTAGTAGCGATATGTAACATCTTATTAGTATCTTTCTTTTTGTATAAATCAATCACCGCCTCAAAAAGCACGCTGCAATCTGCATGTTTTGGTTTTAAATAAAAATCTTTGATGCCGTTACGGTATTTGGTAAAACTATCTTTTTGACTAGCTAAGCTGCTATAATTCTGATTGATATATTGTTTTTCACTACTGCATATTGCGGTTAATTGCTCGTCTGTCTTACATAAAGACACCGCATTATAAAACTCCTCTATCCTAAGCCTACCTATTTTACGTCTCTTTTTTTGTTCGTTCTTTATATTCAGTAGTATATCATACTGTTATATAGTACGCAATAGATAATATAGTAAATAATAAATTATCATCTACATTCTTGATGCAAGCTACGGAATCAATCAAGTTCTAATGCACGAATTACCACAAACTAACTTTTTTATATAATGACTAATCTTGATATGTTAAAACTAGCCAATGGATTTATTAATGGTAGTTAGTTATGCAAGCAATAGACACGCACGAATTATATAAGGAATTAGTTTTTGTTGGTTTGACTGATAAACAAGCGGATATTGTAAAGAAATTTGCGACAAAAGACGAAGTCAAAGCCGTTGAAAATAGAGTCGCTACAAAAGCAGATATAGCAGAAATACGCAAGGATTTTGAGGTTGGGCTTGCTCTGTCCATCTAAGTGTGTAAATTTCTCATAGGGTCTTAAATTCTCCCTTCAAATTTAATCATAAAATGAGCTATAGCTACAGTCCAATCTCTGACGGGCAGGCTCTGCTTTGCTTTTTTAGACATATAAATATAATTTCCCTTTTTTGTTGTGAAATTATATCTCAGTTTGCAATTTTAGTAGTCCAGTTTTTTTTGTACCATTATATTTTTTTGATCGGCTTTTTTAAAATCAAATGGTTCGCTAGCTTGACGACCAGTAGGTTTTATTTGTTTTGCTGACACGGCAAATTTTGTACCTTCAAACTCTTTTGCTGTTCCAGCAGAATATTGTTGTTCTTTAGATACGGGCTTTAACTTAGACGTTGCTTCAGCCCAAGGATTTTTTTGTTCAGTTTGATTTTTCTTATTATTTTTAACCTCTTTAACCCGCTGAATCGAGTGAAGTTCTTCGTAATTTTTACAAAGATTCAGAGTATCATTTTTTAGATTCACAATATATTGCGGTATTTCCATTTTGCCATTTTTATATTCCTTAGATACAACTCTATACATATATTCTAAAAACTTTTCTTTATGAGGGGTTTTAAGTTTGGATAAAAGATTGTATGAATCATTTTTTCTCTCAATGTTAATGAAAATTTGCTGATATAATCTATCTTGCATACTTATATTATCTAATTTTTGTTCTGTTAATTGTTTCTTTTCTAAATTTAAAAATTCAACTGAATCTGCTACATTTAAGGAGTTAATATTTAGTATCTTGCAAAGATTTAACCTTTCTATATAACTTTTTTCAATGTCACTGTTCAGTTGTTTTTGTTGTTTTAATTGGGAAAGAATTGTTGTTTTATCCCTTTTTTTACTAGTGTTTATCGATTTTGTTATTTCTTCCACTCTTCTTTGAATAGTTATTATTTTCTCCCCTATTTTTTGTAATTTCATTTTATTTGTAACGTTGATTAGTTTTTCTTGAATATCTTCACCATCACGTTGAATTTGTGATAATGTATTAATATCCAACTCTTGTTGTCTCTCGTAAAGTACATCCGCTTGTTCTAATTTATTTAAATCTAATAATGGTATAATGGCTTGTTCTTCCAACTCTTGTTGTCTCTCGTAAAGTACATCCGCTTGTTCTAATTTATTTAAATATAATAATGGTATAATGGCTT
>Ga0302268_1001104_pt1 | contig 15740 bp, 18 predicted proteins | sample III_Bog_E2_1_FD_194554 | JGI IMG/M metagenome (GOLD analysis project Ga0302268, IMG submission 194554) | Peat permafrost microbial communities from Stordalen Mire near Abisko, Sweden - III_Bog_E2_1 | ecosystem: Environmental > Terrestrial > Soil > Wetlands > Peat | place: Sweden: Abisko...
ATTTCAAACAAAAGTGAAAAATAAGTAAAGTATGAATTCCCAAAGGAGGTTCATCAGGTTCAATCACAATAGCAAATTCAAGAAAAGGCTTAGGAAAAGATAGAAGCTTACCATTAGTAACATTCAAATGAATAAAAAGCCAATGGTTTTGATGATTTCGGAGACTTAGCTTCTTAGAAGATGGGTGACTCTATGATTTCAAACAAAAGTGAAAAATAAGTAAAGTATGAATTCCCAAAGGAGGTTCATCAGGTTCAATCACAATAGCAAATTCAAGAAAAGGCTTAGGAAAAGATAGAAGCTTACCATTAGTAACATTCAAGTGAATAAAAAGCCAATGGTTTTGATGATTTCGGAGACTTAGCTTCTTAGAAGATGGGTGACTCTATGATTTCAAATTAAGATTAAAAACCTTTCTCTTATCCTCCTAATTCTCAACTTTAAGATCTTTTAAATTTTAATACTTCTCCTGAACATTAAACACATCAAGCTTAATCTTACAATAATCAATATCAACATATCTTTTCAGTGAGTGATAGAGCTCAAATTCATACATAATTATCTGAAATAAATGAGTTAATTAAGTTCATTCCTTCTCCTCGTAATTTTACTTCAAATCTCTTTGATAAAGATGATTAGTTAAAATTGCCAATTTCCTAATAAAATTATTTAAAATCTTCAAAGCAATCAGTATAATCTATAGATTCTCAAACTCACAATATATTTGATAACTTTAAAAATAACTAAGAAATTAAATAAAATAAAAGATAATAAAATGATGAAGATTTTATTAGTTTTTAGAATCCATTCAAACAGGACTTTGACTTAGATGAGAACAATTCAGTATAATCCAGTAAAAGCTAATAAAAAAAATAGCCACCTAAAAAGGAATAGTTATGGGAATTATTATGAATGATCTTTATGAGTAATTATTTTAATATTCTTTTCTTTATCTTTGTTTAATTAATTTTTGTATAAAGTAGATTTAAAAACAATTAAAGGCTTTCCATAATATATATAAATTAAAATGTCAGACGTTTTTGATACTTGTGAAGCCAATTTTCTTAAAAACATTCGTTTTGTTCAAAAAAGTCTCCAAGAGAATGCAGATAGTAGTTCGAAAATGGAGTAAATGACTGAGGCTCTCTCAGATGCTGGTCAATAAGTAAACATGCATAGAATTTAGTTGAGCAAAATGCAAATTTAATTCGGTATGTGCCAAAATATTGAAATGAAAGCTAAGGTACTTTTCTATTTTATATTTTCAGATTAATCTTTACAAAGAATAACTTCGATCTTATAAAAGAAAAACAATCTAAAAATAACAATTAATAAAGCAAAGACACGACCAAATGAGTGATGAAATTTTTGAAAAAGAAGAGGAAGTTGGAGCAGATCCTCTGCTTGAGGCTAAAAGGCAAATGTATTAAAATGAAGCTTGTTCTAACGAAGTAGCCTTAGGAATAAAGAATAATAATTAAAAATTAATGAAGAATATTAACAGAATGGGAGATATTAGTATTAAATATCCTATTTAGACAACCAACTGACTGTGGCTCAAAAATTATTAGGATCAATTAAGATGAAAATGGCGAAAAACAAATACACCTTGTGGGCAACTCTTTTTATTCTCCTTTTGGTTGTAGTTTTCGTAATATATACATATGTTGCTTGATTTACATCAATTATATATCCTTTCAATAATAAATCTATTAATGAAACAACTAGTCTTGGTTATTTCACTCCTTATTTTGCTAACTTATAGCTTTGACCTACAAAAAGCCAAAGTCATTGAGAAGGTAGGAGATTATTTACGCAAAAGAACCAAATTTGGAGAGATTTTTCTACATAAGGAACATTAAGATACATAAGAAGTCATTTTAGAGGAAAATTTTAATCCTGTGGAGAGTGAAGATACTTACAGAGAAGTTTTAAGCACTGTGATGGACGTTACGCAAAACCCACTTAGAAAAAAGTAGTTTCTCGAATGCAGTAAGGGGAAAAATTCATAATTTTTTAAATTTGGAGCTGCTCATGTAGGCTACATTGGAAATAAATCTAACCACGAAACAATATTATTGGACCGAAGAGAGGACGATTGTTTTGATAAAGTCCTTGTAAATTTTACCAACTTAAAAATGAACAATATCAATACGGTATCAGTTGAAATAATTGCCTCAGGTAGAAGAAAATAATTCTGTACTGAAACCTATGTAATTGGAACTGCTGCAAAAATTCATATTCATAGTTTTACTTTGAGAAAACATATGAAGTTTACATGGAAAAACATGAATTCATTAGAATATAACAATGTCATCACATGGGGAATTCATATCTTTAGACTTTGTGATTCACTCAAACATTGGATTCCTGATGTCTTAAAGACAGTCGAAGTGTTTTTGGGTGGATTGGGAAGTAAACCTAAAATTCCCTTTTTCGGAGCAAAACCTCCAAAATATCAACAAAAATTATCAATTGATTTTATTGAAGCTGGCACTGGATTTAGATGGAAGGAAAGAACTCCTCATTTTGTCAACTTGACGAAATATGAAGTTAAATCTGGTGATTTTCTAGCTATCACTAGATTTGATGGGCTTGATCAAATTATTCAATATGGAGCAGGATCTCATTCCGGCCACTCAGCTGTGGTCCTAGAAGTCGATGGAGTTCTTAGTGTTGTCTAAAGTCAAGATGGATGGTATTGGCCAAAACATGGAATTCAGAGAAATGATTGGTAAACTTGGAAAAAATGGGCCTTGAATTGCGATATGAATGTGGCTGTCCTTCCACTAACTGAAGAATCAAGAAGAAAGTTTAATGTGACTAAAGCTGCTGAATTTTTCAAGGCAATGTAAGGTTATCCTTATGGTTATCATAATTTCCTCATGGGCTGGATTGACACTCCTAAAGATAATTTGCCTCCTCTGTTAGATGCTGATTTCGTTCTTGCGATGTTTAGTTATTTAGAAAGACTCTGGGAGTTTCCCATCAATAAAATTATCACTCAGGCCTTGAACAAAAGGTTGGGAACCGAGCATAGAAAACTTGCAGAAATTGGTTATATTATGGCTGGAAGAGGGATGACAGTTGGGGATTTATTGGCCATTCCATAAAAAGATAGTTGGATATATTCTGATGGGCCATCATATGTCTGCTCTTCTTTTGTAGCTGCAGTTTACAAGGCAGGTAACCTATTACCTGATCTCTAAGGAACTTAAATGACTCCTAAAGACGTTTATACTTTAACTATTTACGATAAAAACTTTAAAGTTCCTCAAAAATGTTCTGTCAACGATCCTACTCTTCCTTATTGCCAAATAATGGGAAATTATTTAATGGAATTACCTCACTATTCTACCATTGAGCCTTATCCCCATATGGCTGAGCATTGTCCAACTATGGCTCCTGATTTTAGACGTCCTGATGGATGCTGATGATCCCTTGATTTCGCCCAAAATATTTAAAATAAATATTAATGACTGATGTAATGAAGAGTTATAATATTATAATATTTGCTAATAAATGTCGTGTACTACTCCATGTGCCACATGCACAGCAACTAATTTTTATTCCTGCCTCACATGTGATTCAACAATTAGCTCTAATTTTAGTCTCAATGGTACTCTGTGCCTCAATACACCGCTTTCGTATATTCAATTAACAACAACCTGCTTGCTTTTAATATTTATTCTATTTCCCCTTTTGCGTAAACGGTCTTTAGTACTGACTAAAATATTGGATATCATTCAAACTGCTGCATATTTCAAATACATTGTGGGATTCATCTAATATCGCCAAGACTATGTCTACCTCGATATGCGAGCTATGAATCCTTGGACTGAGGGATGGCAACTTGTTTCAATTACCAATGATTCAGTTATTCCGATATTCCTTACATAGTAGTCTTTTTTAAATAAACTGATCAGAATTGCTGCGATTTGGTGTGGGATTATCATAACAGTACTTCTAATTGGCCTTTTTAAATCAATGTGCGGTGATAGTAAGCTATAGTTTACAACTTTCATGAATAAAAACATTGGCAATACGGCATGCATAGCTTTAAATATCACCATTCAGGACATATCTTTTTATTGCGCTTCTGTTTATTATAGTGTTAGCTTCAGCACCACAATGAGTATTATCTTTTTTATTATCGCCTTGATTCTAACAATTGGAGTTGCAATAATGTTGGTATGGCAATTCTCTGTTATAAACTATAAGTATGAGGATATCAAATAAGATGATTTATATCAATATCAGATGATGTTCGTGTATCGTATGGATTATGACTTATTTCAAACATTTTCACTCACCAATTTGCCTTAGCATGAGAAGAAGATTCATCGATATTCTAATCTCGCGATGATCGATTTAATAAAGAAAATTGGGTATGCTTTTCTCATTGTCTCCTATCTGTATTCATCAAGTGCTTAATATTTTTAGTAAACCTATAGACTGCTAGGGTACATATTATTTTTTCAATTAATTTGGTATGTGGCCCTCCCTTTCGATCCAAGAAAATAACTTGCCCAATTAATCATTAACATAATTGCTGATGTATTGCTGATAACTTTATTAGTGTTTCCGATGGTCAACAATAGCTCGAACTATGATTTTATCATGATGATTCTTTGCCTTTCTCTATTTGGCTTAGCTATTTTTAGCGCTTTTCTTGAAATGTTCCTGGATTTATATAGCTTTATTCCATATGATCTTTATGATATTGGTTTAACCATTATTATTGAAGACAAATAATTGCTAAAGGAACTTGAGCGCAGGAAAAGATAACAAGCATAAAATGAGAAAAGAATAAAAGAGCTAAAAGATGAACAATAGAGATTATTAGAATAGTTAAAGAAGAAGAAGAAAGATGACTAAAATGATGAAAACAGTAAAAAGAACCATGAAAATGACAGTGAAATTTCTCTCGATAAACCATAAAAACAGGCCCTACCTGAGTAAAATGTGGAAAATATCACTAATGATCCAAATCAGTTTATTTATCCCGTTTAAAATAATTCTAACGAGGATGATGAATTGAGCAAGTATCGCATAGACCTGAAAAAAAAAAGAAGAGTTTACGAATTCGATAAAAAGAAGCCTTTCGCATATTCTAACAAAGTTGACCTGTGATCAGTCATTCGTTGGCAATACCAACTGATATTTAAATTCATTTAGCGAACTATAATGTTTGGTTTCTATAATTATCTCATGAATAAAGAGAAATCAAAGATATACTTTCCTTGTCAGGCCAATAATATTTAGAGTGGTGAGACCAAAGGAGAGATATCACTTAATGAAGACCGTCATTTTAAAATAGTACGAAATCGATAACTGATTACACTAGACTTGATCTATCGAGTTGATCTGAAATATTTAAGTAAGTATGAGCTCTTCTTGCATTTGGTCAATACTCTTAATAGAAATTGTCTATTTCCTCTTCTAATAAAACTAGTAAACGAAAATGATATGCCTATTTCTATTACCTATCGATATACTTACCTCATTTAAAAATAACCCACACTATTAAACTATCACTCTTAATAAGATAATACCGATGAAGAAGGAAAAAATAAGAAAGTCGATATCAATTAACTCTGGGAATGGACCGATGCTGTCCAAAGAAGAATATTGGATATGGTTGATAAGTCTACCATCAAAGAAAGTGTCTATCCCAAGTAATACTAGCTAATTCAGTTTTTGGCTGATGGCTGTTCGTAATTCTAGTCCAAATTTTATTTTTTAGCTTAGTAACTAATTAACTAAAAGGTAACTTAATAAAAATCAAAACTATTTGAAAGGAATTATACTCTTAAATAGAATTTTCCAAATATTAAATGATTTTTTATGTATCTTACTTCAAAAACAATCATCTGGTATTTAAGCAAAATATAATTGATGAACATTTCAATAATGATAACTCTTTTTGAGAGTGTTCTGCTGATTAATTTTTACACCGATAAAACGAGTGGGAGAATACTTAATATTGCCTCCATCTTCACTACTATCATATATCTTTCCTTTCATTCTAATTTGCCTCTCGGGAGTTTTTCGATTTGACGAATTATTTGTTGGAGTGGGAGATTTTTATTTGGATTTACTCTTATTTTGACTTTTATTCAGGATAAATCCGGGCTTTTTAAATTAACTTTGAGTTTATATTCTTATCAAACGATTACCAGATTATGAATTTGGTTCTTATTTTTAACTATGACTTATATATTTATGAATATTCATTGCTTCAGAACTACGAGAAGAATTATAGGGGAGAGTGTCATTATAGTTTAGATGTCGCTTTTAGTATTATTTCTCAAAGGTGATCACATATTTTATTATTTTATTTGCAATCCCCATTACGTCAGTCAGTTCGGAAATATAATGGCAATGATGCATGTAATTCATTGATTTTAAATGCTATTGATTAAGTAATTCACTGATTTGAAAGGTACTTACATTTTTATTCAGACCAGAACTATTATACTTATATTATTTGACTAATAGATTCTATTTGAAGATACCAATAAAAGATTAGCCGAATTTGTTGAATTGAATACCTAATCCAAGCAAATTACATTATTTACTGTAACTTCCAAGCGATTTCACTTAATCTTTAGAAATATCTATCATGATACCTATATTTTTTTAATTTTGCTTATGAATTGATAAGTTGCTCTGTTTTATACCCAAAAATATAATGGGCACTTCGTTATCAGTGCGCTCTTGCAAATATTTGAAATGTATTTTACTATCTCTAAACAGAGCTTATCTTTTTAGAAATGTGAAGAGACTGATCATGGAAGCGTCAACAAAATTTCCTCCCATTATTATTGAGATTAGCTCAATCAGATTCTGTTGCCTCGTGTTATAACATTTTTTATCAATATCTACTTTGGTTTTGGATTCCAAGTTTTTAAGGTATTTGCTAAACACTGCCAAAGAGCCATCAGATTTCAAGTTGCATCGCTCTATAATTTTGATTTTCCACTGAATTTTTATCTTATCTGCCCGATATGAATCACTGCTCGATATTTTTTGTGTGCTATCTAAATCTATATTATTTTAATGATCCTATCGCCGAGTAAGCTCAATTACGTAAAACATATTGCTATGATGATGGAAAATAAGTCCTTCTCGAGCCCATTCAAAATATTTACCCCTTAATTTGTCCCTCCTAATAAATATTTGAAAGTCTCCAACCTGAATACTGATCACTCCTTCCGGAAGATTTTGCTCAAAGATGCCATATATGATGGAATTATTGATAGTACGCACGAATGTTGGGCCATTTAGCCGATTATCTTTCCAATGGGAGAGAAAGAAGTTAAACTAATCATCGATTATTATGCCTATCCCACTCAAGGATTGATCCTATTAAAGCTTCTACCTGGAAAAATAGCCCTGGAATGTAGCATTAATGCAATCGCCAGTGATTCTCTCTTCCCTCTTATCTTTCATTATATTTATATAAACTTAATAATGACTTATGAACTTGATCAGTTGATAAGGCTAGCCCTAAATTCGCAATAGTCGATTATTCCATTTCCGTCTTTATCACAAGCTTTAATGATCTCGTCTACACTCTTTCCATTCAAGGAGGACACCTCATTGCCTAAATTAAGTAATATTGACTTTATAGCAATTAAAGCAGTTACTGTTTTTACACAAATCCATTTCCATCCTTGTCAATTGTCTTAAATAATCTCTTAATTCTCTCTTCAGTAAATAATTTTGTTTGGTCCATGCAAGAGGCTAAAAACTCATTATAATTGATCCTTCCATTTTTGTCAGTGTCTATGGACTACATTATTGCAGAGAGCTCCTTTATTGATGATTGATTTTTTTAATCCTTTAAGGCATACTTTAATTATTCAATTGAAATCTAACCGTCATGATTGAGATCAATTTGCCTGAAGAGATTACCAAGATTTTACACCTATTTTTCCGATAATTGCGTAGCAATAAAAGTTGCTGCAAGTTTTTTCATCTGAAAATAACATAAAATACCTTAGAAAATTTTGAGAATGCAGTAAGTCTGCTGAAATTCAACGTTAAAGGACCATTATTACCTCCTTGAAGTATCCAGGGATGATCAAAAATATCTTTAATACTGATCCTTTTTCCTTCAGGCTGCAAAATTTTATGAATTAGATCTTTAGCTTATTTACTGATACCCTTCATTTCAGGAACTGATTTATGAAGAAAATACTATTGAGGTCATACTTCAGCTTACGAACTTATTCAATAATAGCTTTGTCGTTGTCACCGTCGAAGGGAGGAATGGCAGTGAGAAGAATGTATAATATGACTCCAGCCGACCAAATATCACAATTTTAATCATAAGATCCATTTATTATTTCAGGAGCAATGTAATATGACTAAATTAATAATTATTTACTGTTCCTATTAACTTTTTTTAGCCCTTTGCATGTAGCTCAGCTCGCATATTGCCTTTCCAGCGATAAGCAAGGCCAAAATCTATAAGTTTAAGATCCAGCGTTTTGCTATTTAAAAACAAAAAGTTTTCAGGTTTGAGGTCTCTATGTGCGATATGATGCGAATGGCAGTAGCTAAGAGCTTCAATAATCTGCAAAAACACTTTCCTTGCATCGGCTTCAGTAAAATTGCCAATTTGATCCAATCGATCAAACAACTCTCCTCCGCTACAGAGACTAAATTGATAAATGATTTACTCAGTAACTAAAAAGACGTTAGTTTAATCTTCAAATGTTTCATAAAGTTTGATGCATGAAGGATGGTCGATAGATTTTAGTACTTCAATTTAATTTAGTAGTAATTCAGGTTGTTTGATGTTTTTCTTGGCTATTTTTTTGATTGCTCTCCATTCTCCGGAACCAAATTTCTCTTTAGCTCGATAGACTATTCCATAGGCACCTTTTCCGAGTTCCTAAATAAAAGATTGTGCAACCTTTGGATCAATATCATAGAACTGAAGAATGTTCTCTCTTCTGCTTTTGATGAATGACTCTTTGTGAATAAGGAAATCGTCTTTTTGCATTTTCTATTTAATTACAGATTAAATTAATTGTGTAAAATTAATTGCCATATCTTATCCATAATATGATCGAATTTCCAGGTTACTTCTTTACGAACAATAAGAAATCTTTTGTAGAATCTTTGTACAGCTATTTGGTGAATTTGTATTTAATTGATTAAAAATAATTTGTTAATTTCATTTTAGATAATTGATGAAATTTCCATATTTAAAATAATAAAATCAAATCCCCTCTGTTTTAAAATTTAAAAGCATCATCAAAAAAACATATAGTTAGTCTTGACTACGAACCAAATCTTCAGCTTCAGATACACTTTTATCAATCCTCTGTTTTTTTCATTTGATGACGTGAATGACTGCTTGATATTTTATTCGTAATTGTTGATGCCCTAACACTCGAAGGTGGCTCAAGAAATGGGTGCCTTACCCATGCTGAGAGACCTCCTAATTGGAACCAACAAAAGAAAAATGGTATCGACCACTGTCCTTTTGATTATTGCTTTTCTCATTCACGTCAAGAATAAGAAATCTGACCTTGAGCTCATGCCAATGCGAGAGAAGAAATAACATAAAAAGAAGGTACAAATAGAATCACTCAGGGAGGCAAGGGCAATGTTGATGCCATCTTTTGGTCACGCATTAAAAAATTGGTGAGAATAGTTATTCCCAGCTGGAAGTCTGCTGAAGTCATGGATTTGTTGCTACTGACTGTCTTTTTGGTCATGCGAACATTTCTTAGTATCTACTTGGCGTCAGTTAACGGTATGATCGTCAAGGCTATCATTGAACGCAATTTAACAGTATTCATACGCCGAGTAAACTTTTCATCATGCAGATTATAGGCCTCGGTCTTGTGGCATTGCCTGCTTCATTTGTAAATTCTTTTCTTGATTTCCTCAACAGAAAACTCGCACTTCGCTTTAAGCGTAGACTCACCGATTACTTTCATAAGACCTATCTACAAGACATGATCTTTTATCAGCTGGGAAACTTGGATAGTAGAATCAGTAATCCCGATCAAAGACTAACCTCTGATATCTAAAAATGGGCAAATTCACTTGCGACCATTTATTCTAACTTCACTAAGCCTACCCTCGATATTGTGCTATTTTCTCGTAAACTTGCAGAACTCATGGGATGGACTGGCCCACTTGTAGTCATAGCTTGGTACCTTTTCTCTGGTATTCTTCTTAAGTTGATTTCTCCTTCTTTCGGCAAACTGATTGCTGTTGAACAGCGCCTTGAGGGAGAATATCGTGCCTCACAAACTGATTTGGTTCATCATGCAGAGGAAATCGCCTTCTTCCGTGGTAACTAATGGGAAAAAACTCGGATAAATAGTATCTTTTACGTACTTGAAAGTTAATTTAGAAATTTATAAAGAATAGTGAAGGCATCATGAATAAAAAACTTTATATGGGAGTATTTGACAGCATGTTGGTCAAATACGGCGCCTTTTTAGTGGGCTATGGAGTACTGGGAATCCCAGTGTTTGGATCTAAATCCCAATAATATATAAAGCAAGTGGGTGATGACTCTAGTGCGATAACTCGCGATTATATCCGCAACTCCTCTCTTCTCATAAATTTGGCAAAAGCTATCGGCAAGCTCGTTATTTCATATAAATAAATTCAACATTTGGCAGGTTACACAATGCTTATCTATGAGATGAAGCAGGTGCTTTCTGATCTGGAGCAGGGGCGCTTTGTTCGTACACAGGTCGTTAATCATCAAGTTGTACAAAAGGAAGACAACTTCAATGAAATTAACCAAGGAATTACTTAGATAGTTGAAGACTATATTCATTTCGATCGAGTGCCTATCATTTCACCAAACGGAGATGTCCTTGTCAAGGAAATCAGCTTTATAATGAGAAGAGGCATGAATACAGTCATTTCTGGACCTAATGGCTGTGGAAAGAGCTCACTATTTAGAATTCTGAGCGGATTGTGGCCATTAGCTGGAGGAGTACTCAGAAGACCTCACATGGATAAGTTATTCTACATTCCTCAACGCCCTTATTTGCCTCCAGGCACTCTAAGGGATCAAATTATCTACCCTCACTCTAAAGAGAGAATCCTACGCAGTGATGAATAGATTAGATAATTGATGAGTTGGGTGAAGTTGGATTATGTTGAAGAGAGGGAAAAGGGATTTGATGCTGTTAACGATTGGAATGACGTTCTGTCAGGAGGAGAAAAACAGCGTATTGCTATGGCTCGATTGTTTTACCATCGTCCTTTATTTGCGATCCTAGACGAGTGTACAAGTTCCATGAGTATGGATGTGTAGGCAGAATTGTATTTAAAGGCCAAAGAGCTTGGAATCACATTGTTTACAGTATCTCACAGGAGCAGTCTGTTCAAATATCATGAGTACATGATTAGTTTTGATGGAAGTGGCAATTATGAAGTGAAAGAGTTGAAGCATGATTGAATTATCGCAGTTATGATGATCTAACTATTTTATTAAAATGAGGAAATAAATTTACAATCGTTAAAATGATTTGATAATATAAATAGGCTTTAATAAATCAATATCCCGATCACATTTAATCAGGATATAGAAATAAATCAACAGACGTTTTTATTCAAATTTGAGCAACAATATTTCACCATTATTGCATATTAATGTCTCTGCCTACTCTTGATCTTTGCTATCAAGTTTTAATAGAAGACTACGAGTCCCCTGAGTATCCTAATCATTCAGATTGTGATATCATTGATAACTATATCATAATTGGTGAGTCGTAATTGGACTCTCATATGCTTGTTGAATCGGATGAGGAAAAGGACAAATTTTAGCTAGACATGTAAAATCTTATATCATTTCCTAATACAAGTAACAGTCGAACTTACAGTTCCACGGGAATTTCAAGAAGAACTGATCATAATAATCGAAAGGGCGATCGAAGAAGGCTCAAGCTGTGCCCAGGCGGAAAGAAGCCCTATACATTTTTGACCAACGAAGATTTTCAGGAATTAGAAAAGATATTTAAAAGGGGAAATTGGTCGAAATAATAAGTCAGTTAAAAATTTAAGATCTCTTCTTCGTCTTTAAATCGCTTTCATCGTAATTTTGTGTTGCATGGAATCGCAAATCCTAAGGTGCGAAACATCGATCAAGTTTTTTCAAAGGCCCCTTAAGATCTTGTTTATTATGTAAATAAATTGTTAAAGTTGAGCCCAGGGGCAACAATGAAACAAATTCAGGATAAAGCTACCTAACGTTTTCAACGATAAGTTACATATACTGATATCTCTCGAATTGTGAATGAGATCAAAAGGGGAGCCAAGAAGTGATCATCAGCAATTTGATTTGAGCTAAACTCAATGCAGTTATCATTATTAAATATTCGCATTAAGCTTGAATATATGAATCTATTAGTGAATACTCCATTTATAAACTAACATAATATTTTATTTCTAATTTATGAAGCTAAATATCTTTATCGCCATTGTCATACTCCTGGTTGGATTTATTCAGGCCGCTGAACAAGAACCCACTCATCTCACATACTTTGTCGAATATGAGGATTAACAAGAGGAGGATTTCATTTAGGTTGCCTTATAGATCGAAGCTCAATCCCGTAGTTTGGTTGAAGCTCTATCCAGAGCTAACAAAGTTGCAGCAGAAATCACATCTTTAGCTAACAATTACTGTCGGGAATACTCTAAAAAGGGAAAAGACAACTGCAAGGAGGGAGTAGAAGTAAGAAAATTGTTATATAGGTGAGTATGTTTGAAATCACACCAAAATATCAAATGGTTCGCAAGGAAGCCACCTTCTCAAGTAAAACCAATTTCATTCAGCATTCATCGTTTCGCATGAAGTCACTGTCAACGTTTATTATCCTGATAATATCGGATATCTGATTGACACTTTCTTAAAATACCCAGAACTTACTCTTCAAGGATTTGAGTGGAAACCCCTCGAAGTATTACAGTTTTAATATAGGAAAAAGACTCATAAGAATCAGCCATAAAATAAGGTTTGGAGCAAGGTGATAACTTATGCCAACAAGTTGGACTGACTCTTGGCCATATAATTGATATCGAGGAAGTGATTGATGAGAATGAAGACGGTGGAAATTAAGCAAGTTAATAGGATGGATAGGATGAGGAAGAAGAGGAAGAAGTAGAAGTTACAGTTTATAAGTTCTAAGTAGAATGTGTGCCCAAGGGAAAATCAAAAGCTAAATGATTTAGTTAACCACCAAAATCTATTAATAAATAAAGTATTATTCCTATGTATGTATGGTGATCACTTGGCGTCTTCCTTAAATTTCTGAGCTGCTTCTCTTCTTTTATTCTTTTTCGAAGTCACAGAATCAGTTTCAAATTTATGGTCTTGTCTCTCAAATGGTGGAATGTATTCTCTCCTTCCAGAGCCAACATAATTTTGCCTGGGTCTATAGATATTGTTCTCTGAATCTCCCAAAAACTCGACCCAGTGAGCAATCCACCCTGCCATTCGAGGAATAGTAAATAGCACTGGATACATGTCAGTGGGGAATCCCATAGCTCTGTAAATTAAACCACTGTAGAAGTCGACATTTGGATAAAGTTTGCGCGTAATACTAAATATTTTATTTTTTACAAGTATTCATCCTCCAAGGCTATTTTCTCCAACTAGATAGCAATCTCAATCAGGGGTTCTTTTCCACAAATTTAGAACACTTAAAAAGCAATCTAGATAGGCATAAATTATACTTTTTTAACAATTTTAGCTCGAGGGTCATAGTTTTTATAAACTCGATGGCCAAAACCGAATAGCACACGCTTCTTTTGTTTTACTTCAGTAATGAATCTTTGAATATTATCCTTAGTTCCAATTTGTTACAACATACGAATAACTGCCTCATTTGCACCACCATGCTTAGGACCATAAAGAGCACCAGCAGCCATGGCCATAGCAGTATAAACATCGACACCAGAACTTGTCATATGCCTCACAAAAGATGTTGAACAATTCATTTAGTGCTCAGCATGTAAAATGAATAAAACTTCAAGAGCCCTGGTCAACTTGGGATGGGGTTTGAAGGTGTTCTCGTTGAGTCTATCCATCATGAACAAGAAGTTTTAGACATAACCAAGGGATTAATTGGGAACATTGTACTCACGGCCAATACGATGGCGATATGAATTTGCTGCAATTGTAGGTACGACACCTAGTAAGCGATAGATTTGTTTATTACGATGTTGAATGTTTTTGTAAACGCTTTAACCTGCTAAAGCTGGATTAGCATCAGGCTTTAAGGTCGAAAAAGCTGAAATTGTGGAGATTAAAATTCCCATGGGATGGGCATCATATCTAAATGACTTCATCAGAGTAGAAACATCAGTGTGGAGCATAGTATGAGTCAATATTCTAAATTAAAAAGAAACTACTTGTCAGAAAAAACACTAAGCTGATTTCTCGAAGGAAGTTATCCGTATATCAATAAGAAAGCTACTTCCAGAAAAGTTGATTTCTCTGCTAACTGTTAAATTGGATATCCTCTATATTCGAGAACCCCCTTGTCTCCATCAATATAGCTGATGCGAGAAGTGTTGCAGATGGTGTCCATATATCCTGGGTCATAAAGTCTAAGAGGTTCCTCATTCTTATCTACAAATTTGCCAAAATCTTTTGAGTTCACAAAGTAACAATCTTTGCTTTCCTTTACGCTAATATCAAGAGCCTTGCCCGTGCGATTATCAACTATGGTAAGCCTATCTCCCCCAATAGCCTTTATATCCTCCTTTTGCAGGTAACTTTGTATATTTCTCAACCTCTGCATCTTCCTATTAAGATATATATTATGACATCAAACCTCTCATATTAATATTAAATTCACAAAAGTCTAATTTTTTTTATAAATTTTTTATATGTATTTGCAAGCTACAAACGTGAGTTTATCATTATATGAACCTCAATTCCTTCTCGCCTCTCTTATTTTAGCCAGCTAATCAATACGACTATAAGTGTTTTTGGGCGCAAATAATTTAAAAGCTTCAGTGAGGGTTTCATAATTTTTCTAAATCCTTGGGGTGCTTGAATTGGCATCCAGTTTGAACTTTTCACAAAATCGTTAAAAATCACTTAATTTTTTTTACTTTTGACCTCTCTTTTCAACTAATATTTTTTGTATCATATTTTCTAAGTCATCAATATCCTTGCGCTTAAAGATAACCAACTGCAACAAATGCTAAATTTGCTCCAGCCTCTCTTTTTTTTCGCGATCCTATTTAATATCCACAAAATTGGGAGTCGCACATTAACACCTCACTCCCATAAACTTAAGTTATTCCTCTGTTTTTTAAACTTTGCAGTTAGTGCATACTTTCTTCTTTTCCAAGGGGTTAAATTGCTTTATTTTTTATAGTTAAGGGTTGATTTGCGCCTTAATCATCTCCATGATTCTTGGAAGCAAAATAAAGAAATTGGGGTTCATTCTGATCAAAGATGTTTTCTCGCTCTTCTTCTCAATCAAACTTACAAGAAAACCATCCCTTAGTTCAGTGACAATATTAAGGGAATTACGATAAGGCTAGATGGTTCTTAAGGTGACTTCCTGTCCAGCCAAAAGACATGAACTAATCACATTCATGATGCAGCGATGCTCTACATTGTAGAGAAATACGCACCAAATTTGCATAAGTTCCAATTTTTTTCTCAGTACTTATCGTTCTTCAGGAAGAATGAATTAATTTGGTTCTCGCTCCTCCATATTGACTCTATTTTA
>Ga0302268_1001105_pt1 | contig 15736 bp, 14 predicted proteins | sample III_Bog_E2_1_FD_194554 | JGI IMG/M metagenome (GOLD analysis project Ga0302268, IMG submission 194554) | Peat permafrost microbial communities from Stordalen Mire near Abisko, Sweden - III_Bog_E2_1 | ecosystem: Environmental > Terrestrial > Soil > Wetlands > Peat | place: Sweden: Abisko...
CTAAATGCCTGAAATATTTGGTGGACCTGATCGGGATCGAACCGATGACCTCTTCCATGCCATGGAAGCGCGCTCCCAGCTGCGCCACAGGCCCACATTGCGGGGATGCAACTGTCCTATTGTCTCCGCTGGGGCTGGATTCGTCAAACCGACGGTGAGGTGTGGACGCAGGGCGGCGGCCGGATGCATTGGCGGGTTTTCCGAGGCGCTCAGGAAGGGGCCGTCAGGGGTTGAGCGGGCTGCTATGGCCGTGCATCTTCGCACATCTACGTCAAGCCGAAGTTTTTCCGCAAGCTGTGAAGCCCATTTCAAGTCGATTGGCCTTCGCGGGGATTGAAACCCCCGCATCCCTCCGTGCATTCAAGATTCACAACCGTGACCGGGAACACTTTTGGGGGGCGCCGGTGTCTAAGAGAATAGAGGGACGGACTTTGGGTGATTCCGGGTTCCGTTTCCTGCTCACTCCCTGGAAGTATCGGCAGCCTGAGGCCGAAACTGGCCGCGGGAAAAACGGAGTGACCGCGATCCGAAATGAGGCATGAGCTCCTGAAATTGATGGGGCGGGTGCCAAGGGCGGCTGGATTGCGGTAAGGTGGGAGGTAACGGTTTGCAGGCGGACCTCACCATGGGCAATGTAGCCAGCGCGCTGACGCTCCAATCCGACGAAGCGGCTCTGATCGCGGAGTTGCGGGCCGGTTCAGAGGAAGCCTTCGCGTGGCTGATCGCCCGTTACCACCAGCCGATATTCTCCTTGCTGGCGCGTACGGTGCAGGACCGTGCCGATGCCGCCGACCTGACCCAGGACGTGTTTGTGAAGGTCTTCCGCGGGGTAGGGAATTTTCATGGCGAGTCGTCGCTGCGGACGTGGATCTACCGGATTGCGCTGCGCGAGGCATCGAACCAGCGGCGCTGGTGGATGCGGCACAAGCAGCAGGAGATCCCCATTGAGCAGGAGATGACCGAGGGGGAGAGCGGAACCCCGGTGCGTCTGAAAGAGATGCTGGTGGACCCCGCCGAGGGTCCTTATGAGATTGCGGTGCACACAGAAAACCGGAAGCGGGTGGAAGCGGCGCTGAACCAGGTGCCGGAGCCATTCCGCACTACCCTGATTCTGCGCGACATTGAAGGTTTTGTGTACGAGGAAGTGGCAGAGATGCAGGGTGTGAACCTGGGCACGGTGAAGTCGAGGCTGGTGCGGGGAAGGGCCTGTTTGAAGGCTATCCTGACGGCCAACTGCGAGCAGGCACCGGCGCAGGCAGGATTTGAAGTACCTCTCGGAGAGGAGGCGCGATGAACGGCTGCGAAGCAGTGCAGGCAAGATTTACCGAGTATCTGGATGGTTGGTTGAACGGGCGGGAGATGCAGCAAGTCGCCGCCCACCTGGAGAGTTGCCGGGAATGTGAGCGGGAGTGGGAGTCGCTGCGGCGGACCCAGGCTTTGCTGGCGGAGCTGGGTGCGGTGCCGGAGCCGGAAGATCTGCTGCTGCGGATTCGCGTGGCGGTGAGCCAGGCACGGGCAAAGAGGCGGTACGGCGCCTTTGCAGGCTGGAATCTGGCGTGGAAGAACACGGTGGGGCCGTTTCTGCTGCAGGCTTCGGCGGGCTTTGCCAGCGCAGTGATGTTGCTGGGCACGGTGATTGTGCTGGTGACCATGTTTACGCAGCCGGAGTCGGCGCAGGCCAGCAAGGATGAGCCGCTGGGAAATCCCACGGCGCCGCGGCTGGTGAGCTTGTCCACCGGCGCGGGCAACAACGAAATTGGCGACGCTTCAGGGCCGGTGGTGGTGGAGGTTTATATCAACGGCGCGGGACGGATGTATGACTATCGGATCGTCTCCGGGCCCACGGATGCGGAGACCCGCTCCCAGGTGGAGAACCTGCTGCTGACCAGCGTGTTTGAGCCGGCGCGGTTCTTTGGGCAGCCGGTGCGCGGGCTGGCGGTGATCTCGTTCTCGGGAGTGTCGGTGAAGGGGTAAGACAGTCGTCAGTTGTCAGAGATCGGTGGTCAGCAAAAACATCACGCCCCGCTTGGACTTTTGTCCTTGCGGGGCTTTTTGTTGGACGTGACACTCCGTGGATGCGGCGCGGGAATTTCCGATGGCCTGCTGCCGAGGGCGCCACGGAGCTCCGTGTGCTCATCTGAATGGCTCTCCATTGCTCTCCTCGCGATGAGTCTTGACCGGAACGCACATTTTGGCTGAACGAACTCTATTCCTCCGGGTCTCTCCTTCTTTTCAAGTAATCCTCTTCCACACCGATAGGGTTGGGTGGGGCGATGAACCCGCCAAGGCGCCGGCAGGGCTCGAGAGAACGAGTTCCGGGCTCGGGAATTTGGGCACGGGAGTTCTGGCTAGGAAAGCTCGGGTTGCATCGGCGGTTTCGCAACAGGAGACGGCAACGGAGCAGATCAGCTCAAGCGTGTCGAGTATTTCGAATCTCACCCAGGCGTCCTCCGCGAGCGCCGATCAAACAGCTGAGGCTTGCGCGAACCTGTCGGAGCTGGCGTCGAATCTGCAGCGGCTGGTGAACGAGTTCAGCGTGGACGACGAATACCTGACTCGCTTGCGGCAGGCCAACGGCGCCAGGGAGCAAGGCCGGATGCAGCCCCGGCAACTGGCACACGGCATGACGGGTTAGAGTGCGGCGCTGGATCTAGAATCGAGGCCCGCCCCACCGAGCCAGGCGGCGCACTGAGGGCATCTGCCGCGCGGACCTCCCGTTTGACCCTGCCGCTGCGTCTAAGCAGAGCAGAACCGGAATAGCCGCGCCGCCGCGTCCGGGGTGCGTCGCCTTGAGGTTCCGCTGTAGACTTGCAGGCAGGGTCATCTCATGATGTTTTCTCGATTCCGATCGTCCGCGGCTGTTCCGGTCGCGCTTTGTTGCCTGATAGCGGGTTGTGTGCCGGCCATGATGCCTGGCCAGGCCCCCGCCGACAGCAGTTCGACCAAGAGCAAGCAGAGCTCGTCCAATCAGGGCTCTTCGAGTCAGGGTTCTCCGTCGATGGGATTTCAGCAGGAGAAGGCGCCTTCGCTGGTGGACCCGGCGGGTCCGACCGTCTCGCTGATCAGTTCGGAGCCGGTGTTCCTGATGGCAGCGGCGCTGAACGCCTGCGGCTACGACGAGGGCCTGGAGGAGAGCGCGCCGGTGCGCAAGCGTGTGCGCGCTGAGATCAACGACGCGCTGGCCAAGAGCGAGGAGGCGCGCAACAAGCGCGACAAGGTCTGCCTGTACATCGCGCAGCATCGCATGACGGGCGGAGAGAGGGACATCTCGCAGTACATCTCCCTGGCGCTCTACCTGACCCCGCCGCCGGAGATGGAGACGTCGGTGGAACTGACGGAGATGCCGCCGGATTCGACCCAGGTGGTGGAGATTGTGCCGCTGCTCAAGGACTTTGTGGCGGCGGTGGATCTGCACGGGATCTGGCTGGCGGTGCGTCCTCTGTATGAAAAGGAGGCCGACCGGCTGCATGATCCGCTTTCGAGCATGATTGTGGCGAACAATCTGTATCTCAAGATGCCGGCCTCGACCGAAGGGGGGCGGCGGTTTGTGGTGGTGATTGAGCCCATGCTCTCGCCGCACCTGGTGAATGCGCGCATCTATGGCGCGGATTACGTGGTGGTGGTTTCGCCGGTGGACGGCAAGATCCCGATGACCGACGTGCGCCACGTTTATCTGCATTACGTGATTGAGCCGCTGCTGCAGGCGCGGGCCAACGCGATTGACCGCACGCAGCCGATTTTGAAAGAAGTGCGCGAGGCTCCGCTCGAGTTCCGCTACCGGTCCGACACGGTGCCGCTGACGATCGAGTGCCTGATCAAGGCGATCGAGGCGCGGACCATGGATACGGGGGTTCCCGCATACGTGATTCCGGCGGGCGTAGACAGGTCTGATTTGCCGAAGTACGAGCGGGAGCGGCAGGTGTACTTGCAGAAGGTGGACGCAGTGCGTTGGGCGACAGTGGGTCACGACATGACGCAGGGGTTCGTACTGACGCAGTACTTTTATGAACAGCTTTTGCAGTTTGAGCGTGATCCGGCCAGCCTGAAGGACACGATCGGCGAGATGGTCTACAGCATGGACGTAGATCAGCAGGCGCATCGCGCGCGGCAGATCGAGTTTGACAAAGAGGCGGACGGCGATGTGCTGACGCGCAGCAAGCCGCGCAAGCTGACCGGGCTGGATCTGGCCGAAGCCAAGCTGGCGGCCGGGGATGTGGCCACGGCGACGGCGATGGCGAAGCAGGCGCTGACGGCGAACTCCGACAGCCTGCAGGGCGCAGCAGACAACGCGAAGGCGGATTTTATTCTGGCCAGGGCGGCTCTGATGACGGGGCATGCGGAGGACGCGATCGACGATTTCCAGAAGACGGTGGCGACCAGCAAGGAGCCGCGGCTGGTGGCGTGGTCGCACATTTATCTGGGGCGGATGCTGGACCTGGATTGCAAGCGCGACGAGGCCGTTTCAGAGTACAAAGACGCGCTGGCGTCGCGTGACGGACAGCAGGACACGCGGCTGGCGGCAGAGCGTGGCGTGAAGACAGCGTATGCGGTGCACGGGCACAGTTGCGACGAGGATGCGGGCGGCGACTCGCCCGAGGCAGCGCCCGCCAAGCCGAATGGGACCAAGCCGGCGGTTGCGGTTCCAGGGCAGAGCGTGACAAAGACGCCGCAATAGTTGGCTGCGGGCATCTGCCGGCTCCTGGAGATCGTCTAACCAAAATGCGAGCCCAGGATGTGAGCAGGAGCCGGCTCGAATTACGGGCCCGTGGCCGGCACAGAAGCTTATCGAAGAGCAATAGGAGCGATTGAGGTGCAGGTGGAAGCAGTTCTTTCCGAACTGGAGGCGGCACTCGGGCATGCGTTTTGCAGCCCGGACCTGCTGGTGCGCGCGCTGACCCACCGGTCGCTGGCCAACGAGCGGGCGCTGAGCGAGCAGGGGACAGGCGGGCCGGAAACGGCAGCTCAAACTGGCGACTACGAGCGGCTGGAATTTCTGGGCGACGCGGTGCTGGGGCTAGTGGTTGCCGAGGCTTTGTTTGGGGCGCATCCTGAATGGAAAGAGGGTGAACTGACCCGCGTTCGCTCGCAACTGGTGAACCGGCAGCACATGGCAGAGGTAGCCATGGCGGTTGGATTGGGCAATCATCTGCGCCTGAGCCGGGGTGAGGACCGGAGCGGGTTGCGGAACAAGAGCACCGTTCTATCGAATAGTATGGAAGCAGTGATGGGCGCTCTTTTTCTGGATGGCGGTCTGGAGCCGGTGAGGGTTTTTGCGCATCGCTGGGTGATGGGCGAGGCGGCAGAGCAACTGGCCCAGGAGTTGCGTTCCGGGGCCGCGCTGGGCAACTACAAATCGGCGCTGCAGGAGCACTTGCAGGCGGCCAGGGCGGGAACGCCGGTGTACCGGGTGAAGAACGAAAGCGGCCCCGATCACAGGAAGCGGTTTCTGGTGGAGGTCCGTCTGAAACCGGAGGAAGGCGAGCCGGGCAAACCGCTGGCCCGCGGCATGGGAAGCACCAAGAAACATGCGGAACAGGATGCCGCGCGGCGCGCCCTCGATCGCCTGACGGCGATGGAGGCCAAGGCGAGCGGCCCACCCGGAACAGCAGAGCCTGAACCGGCAGAGCCCGAATCGGCGGAGGAGGAACGACCGGCACCATGAGCACCCCTGCACCAGTGGCCGGCGAGCCCGCGCCGCAGCCGGCCGCAATCCGGCCAGGCGGTCATCGGCTCCATCTCCCCACGGTGGCTGAGGCGTTGGCCTCGTTGCTGCGGACGGTGGTGGTGGCGTTGTTTCTGCTCACCTTTGTGCTGCAACCGTACCTGATCCCCTCAGAGAGCATGGAGCACACGCTGCTGGTGGGCGATTTTCTGCTGGTGAACAAGCAGGTGTATGCCAAGCCCGGCCCCCTGAGCCGGTGGCTGCTGCCGTATCGCGACGTGGCGCGGGGAGACATCATCGTTTTTCACCATCCGCTGCACCCGTATCTTGTGAAACGGGTGGTGGGAGTTCCCGGTGACCGGCTGCGGATTGAGGATGGCCGGGTGACGGTGAACGGCCGAACTTTGGATGAGCCCTATGTGGCCTTCGAGCCGGCGGAGCGCAGCGCGTTTCGCGAGGGTTTTCCCGCGCAGATTTATTCCGATCAACGCATCGATCTTGGCTGGTGGCGCCAGATGCGCAGCCTGACCCAAGGGGGGGAGTTGGTGGTGCCCGCGGGACAGTATTTTGTGCTTGGCGACAACCGCAACCACAGCGACGATTCGCGATTCTGGGGGTTTGTTCCGAGACAGGCAATCGTGGCGCGTCCGCTGGTGATTTACTTTTCGCTGAACCGGCCTTCGACCACCGATGTGCAACAGGCTTCAGATGATAGACTCGGACACGATAGAGATATTTCCGCAAGACTGACGGGGTTTGCGCGCTGGAAGCGCATCTTCCAGGTGGTTCATTGAAAGCAGGGGTCAGAGATCAGGGGTCAGGGATCAGTTAAGAACCCTGATTCGCGGCCGCTGCGATCTGCCCCGTCTCCGATCTCTGACTACCGATAACGAGCGACAGGATGACCAAGAAAAAAGCGCTTGCCCCCAAGATGCCCACCCCGAAGATACCTTCCGAGGAGCAGGCGAATCCCGTTCAAGAGCCGAGTCAACACCCGGTTGTTGAAGAGACTTTGTATGAGGCGGTGGCCAGCATCTGCTCGGTGCTGGTGGTGGGGCTTTTCATTCTCACATTTCTGGGTCAGAACTTCGTGATTCCCTCGGGATCGATGGAGAAGACGCTGCTGGTGGGCGACCATCTGGTGGTGGACCGCATCACGCTGGCGCCGCCGACGAAATGGATGCCTCTGGTTCACTATCGCGAGCCGAAGCACGGGGACATTATTGTCTTCATCAAGCCGGTGCCCGATCTGGATGCCGATGGAAAGCCGCAGTACCTGTTCCTGGTGAAGCGGCTGGTGGGAGAGCCGGGCGACCACATTCATCTGCACAACGGGATCGTGAGCATCAACGGCGTGGCGCAGGCGCAGCCTCATGCGCTGCCGACCACGTTTGAAAATCACGACGACTTTCTGGACGAGTTTCCGACTGAGCCGCCTCCGGTGGAACGCGGCGCCACGGAAGCGTGGGCGGTTGATTTCCCGACGCACGTTGAGAATGGCGACCTGGTGGTTCCCGCGGGCAAGTTCTTCATGATGGGCGACAACCGGCACAACAGCCTGGACTCGCGCTATTGGGGTTTTGTGCCCAGAGAGAACATTGTGGGGCGGCCGCTCGTCAACTACTGGTCGTTCATCACGCCTGAGGATCAGTACGAGCAGACCGGGATTGGCAGCGCGGTTGCGTGGATGGGCCATGTGGCGCTGCACTTCTTCAGCGACACGCGCTGGAAGCGGACGCTGCACTTGGTGCAGTGATCGGTTGTCAGTTGTAAGTTGTCAGTGAAAAGCCCGAGAACCGATCCCTGAGAACTTACAACCGATCACTGAGAACTGATTTTCGAAATGACGAACGACGAGCAAGGCGGGGGTAAGAAGCACAGGCGGCTTTGGCTGGGCCTGGGGCTGGTGTTGGCCTTGCTGGCGATTGTGATTGTGCCTCCGCTGGTGAGCGTGAGCCGTTACAAGAGCCGGATTACGCAACTGATATCGGCTTCGCTGGGACGGCCGGTGCGGCTTTCGTCGGTCGAGCTGCGGGTGCTGCCGCGGCCGGGCTTTGTGCTCACCGACCTGACGGTCGAAGACGATCCCGCGTACGGCGCGGAGCCGTTCATGCACGCCAACACGGTGACTGCATCCATCCGGCTGCTGTCGCTGTGGCGGGGACGGCTGGAGATCAGCCGGATCAGCGTGGATGAAGCGAGCCTGAACCTGGTCCGCACGGCTTCAGGGCGCTGGAACCTGGATACGCTGCTCGGCAATTCCGCGGGAAAATCGGGAGACGGCTCGGGATTGCTTCCGTTGCCCCGCAAGGTTCCGCTGCCTTACCTTGAAGCCACCAACTCGCGCATCAACATCAAGAACGGATCGGAGAAGCTGCCGTTTTCGCTGGTCGAGACGGACGTTTCCTTCTGGCAGGAGGAGCCGGGGGACTGGCGGATTCGTCTGCGCGGACAACCGGCGCGCACCGACGTGAGCCTGGATCTGGCCGACACCGGCATTGTGCGACTGGAGGCGAGCGTGCGCCGCACGGTCGAACTGCGGCAGATGCCGGTGCATCTCGACCTGGAGTGGAGAGAGGCGCAACTGGGGCAGTTGAGCCGGCTGGTGATCGGCGCCGACCCTGGCTGGCGGGGCGCGTTGACCGGGGAACTGCATCTGGATGGGACGGCGGATTCGGCCCAGGTGAAGACGCGGCTGACGGCCACGGGAGTGCATCGCGCCGAGTTTTCGCCGGCTGCGCCGATGGACTTCGACGCGAACTGCGGGTTCACCTACCACTATCCCAGCCGCGCTGTAGAGAAGCTGGTGTGCGATTCGCCGCTGGGCGACGGGCACATCCGGCTGGGGGGCGAACTGCCGGGCGAGGGAGCTTCGCCCAAAATATCGGTGGAACTGGACAAGATTCCGGTAGCGGCAGGCTTGGATGCTCTGCGGACGGTGCGCAGCGGGTTTGGGCCGGGTCTTGAGGCCAGGGGGCTTGTGAGCGGCAAGATCAGCTACGCGGCGAAGACGCAGGAAAACGGCGCGCCAGAGAAAATTGCCCGGACACGGGCCGGGGCGAAGCGGGCGCAGACCGCGAGCGAGGCTGCATCGGGTCCGCTGACAGGCAGCTTGATCGTGGAGGGATTTCAACTAAGCGGGGACGGGCTGCGCCAGCCGATCCTGGTGCCCAGGCTGGTGCTGGAGCCAATGATGGAGCCGGTGATGAGCGGGGAACGTCAGAAGGCGAAGTTGGTGAGGGCCGGCGCGCAGGCTGCGTCTGGGGCGCCGGCGCTGGTAGCGACGATGGCGGTTCCGGCAGGCGGGGCGAGCCCGCTGGAGGTGACTACGCGGCTGGCGGTTTCCGGCTACCAGGTGACGGTAAAGGGCCAGGCGGCCGTTGCGCGGGCGAGGGAACTGGCGCACGTGGCGGGCATGGCAGATTCGGCCGTGCTGGACGGACTGGCCGGCGATGCAGCCCAGGTGGACCTGAGCGCCGAGGGGCCGTGGCTTGCGCCGGCGGCTGCGGCATCCGATCACCTGAGCGGTACGGTGAGCCTGCACAACGTGAACTGGAAGGCCGATTACCTGGCCAACCACGTGGAGATTGCGCAGGCCACGCTGCGGCTGGATACGAGCGGGGAGAACGGGGCCATCCGGTGGGACCCGGTGGTCTTCTCCTACGGCCCGGTGAAGGGAACGGCCACGGTGTATTTGCCGGAGAGCTGCGAGCCCGCGCAGACGTGCAAGCCCAGGTTCACGGTGCAGTTTGGCGCACTGGACGCGGCGGCTTTGCAGGCGGCGATCCTGGGCGCGCATGAGAAGGGAACGCTGCTCTCCGAGCTGATTGCGCGGCTCAAGCCCTCGTCTGCGCCGGTATGGCCCCCGCTGGAGGGAACGGTGAAGGCGGACTGGCTGCTTCTGGGGCCGGTGACGCTGGCCGAGCCGTGGGCGACGCTGCGGATATTGAACACAGGAGCGGAGATTACGGGGCTGGATGCGGGGATTCTGGGCGGGCGGGTGCACGGCTCCGGAATGGTGCATACCGGGGTGAAGCCGGCGTATGAGTTGGAGGGCCAGTTTGAGAAGCTCAGCCCGGCCGAGGTGGGCAAGCTGCTGGGGCTTCGCTGGTCGGGCGGGACGATGGATGCGGATGGCAAGGTGGAGCTTTCCGGCTTCACCGACAAGGACTTGACGGCATCGGCAAAGGGTACGGTGCATTTTGCGTGGCGGCATGGGACGATGAGCGGCCCGGGAGCGGCTGGGCGTGGCTCCGCCGGGACTACGCGATTTGAGCGCTGGACCGCGGAGTCCGCAATTGCCAATGGGGCGATCACGCTGAAGCAGAATGAGCTGCAGGAGGGCGCGAGGAAGCGGGCGCTGGAAGGCTCAGTCACGCTTGCCGATCCGCCCAAGGTGCGGTTTGCGCCGGCGAAAGAGACGGAAGCCAAGCGGTAGAGCGGTTGCCGATAGAATAAAGAATATGGCTTTATCGATTGTTTCTTCCCCTGTTGTGGTGCGCTGCAAGGGCATTCTCTTTGACATGGACGGCATTCTGATCTCCTCAATCGGTTCCGTGGAACGGAGCTGGACCAGGTGGGCAGAGATGCGCGGCGTGGACCCCGCGTACGCGTGCCGCATGGCGCATGGCCGCCGGGCCATTGAGACAGTCCACATGCTGCGTCCCGACCTGGATAGCAAGGCTGAGCTAAAAGTGATTGAAGAAATTGAAGTTGCCGACCACGACGGCGTGCGCGTGCTGCCCGGGGTTCTGGAGCTGCTGGCGGCGCTGCCGAAGGACCGTTGGACAGTGGTGACCAGCGCGACCGATCGGCTGGCGCGAGCGCGGCTGGCGGAGGCCGGCATTCCCGTTCCAGACCGGTTGGTGACGGCGGACACGGTCAGCCAGGGCAAGCCGCATCCGGCTCCGTTTCTGGCCGGGGCGGCGCTGCTGGATTTCAAGCCGGAGGAGTGCGTGGTGTTTGAAGATTCCTCCGCGGGCGCGCAGGCGGGACGGGCTGCCGGATGCGTGGTGGTGGCAACGCCGTTTTCCCATCCGATTGAGTCTCTGGACGCGGCGAACTACCTGATTCCCGACCTGACCGCCGTGAGCCTGGAGAGGCTGCCTGGGGATGAGGGATTGGCTTTGCGGTTTACGCCGATGGCGCTGTAGCGGTTACTCGTTGGCTTCGATGCGGCGGCCGTGGAGATCCTGGAGCGGGCGCGAGTTGACCTTGAAGAGCGCGCCGAAGGCCCGCAACTGCTCCCGGCTGAGACTCACCTGCTGCTCATAGACGAACCAGCGCACGCCCTCGGTGCAGGGCGGAACCGTCAGCGAGCCCATGTAGGTCCAGTAGCCGGGGTCGGCGGGGATAAAGCCGGCGGGGCTCACCATGTCGGTGACCTTTTCAATCTGGCCGGTTTTGGTGGGCAGGTGCGGCCAGAGCGTGGAGAGGACGGCGTTGGCGTCACCGCGATCTTCCCCCAAGCGCACAGCGATTACGGCCTGCTTGCCGTCGGCGCTCTTGTGCAGCAGGTGCACCACCATGTCAGAGAGCTTTCCCTTGACGGCCTCCTCGCTGGGGTGGTGGAAGTGGAACTGGACCAGGTCATAGCGAACCCCGTTGGCGATGATGTAGCTGCCCGGGTCGACGTGGACGATGACGGTGTGGCCGTTGTTTTCAAGGGTGACCGGGCCGGCGATGTAGTGGAACTCGATGGGCTTGAGATTCTTGTTGAGGCGCGCGCCGCGGATGTCGACGGGCGACTGCTCGTGGCCGGCGGAACAGGCTTTGAATGCCGGGTCGAGCTTGCCCCAGGCCAGTGCGCCGCGCTTGCCTTCGTAGTCCCATGGGGTGTTGGTTTGCGCTGCGGCGAGAGTGGCCGCGCACAGAAGAAGAGCGGCAAGTGCTGGGATACGCATGGGTTGCTCCTTAACCAAATGACCGGCCAAACGACGGACCAAACGACGCTGTGTGCGCCAGAGAGAATTCTAAGTCATGGACGCGGGAGCGGGGAAAAGGATGGGTGACAGGGAGGCACGGGAGGCTGGTTGCTTCAAGATCGTCAGTCCTCTCGCATGAGGCTCGAGGGATTGATGCGCAGGGCACGGCGGGCGGGAATCCATGTGGCGACGATCCCCAGCAGGGCCATGGTGGCCACCGCGCCGGTGAGCACAAGCGGATCGCGGGGGTTGGCTTCGTATACGATCCGGCGCAGCAGTTGGGACGCAAAGATGCCGCATGCCAGTCCCAGCGCCGAGCCGGCCAGCAACAGAACAATAGGCCGACCCAGCGCTGCCTGCATCAACTGCACGCGGCTGGCTCCCAATGCCACACGAATGCCCAGTTCCTTCAACCGCTTGCTTACGCCGTAGGCCGCCATGCCGAAGATACCCGTTACGGCAAGCATGGCCGCCAGCACGCCCATGACGCCAAGTGCTACGGTGGCCGCGCGCGCCGGAAGCAGTTGATCCGCCAGCGAGTCGGTCCAACTCTGTACGGTGATGGGGACATTCGGCGTAATGCTGCTCAACGTGCGTTGGAGGGCCGCGGCCATCTCGTTGGGCGCACGCGAGGACCGCACCACGAAGATCATTCCGCTGTCCTCGTTCTGAGAGAGCGGCAGATAGGCCACTGGTTGTGGAGGCTCTTCGAGGTCGTGGTACTTGCCGTTCTGCGCTACGCCGACCACTTCCGTCAGGTTGCCCGACACGATGAAGTGCTGTCCAATTGCCGGTGTGTTGCCCCACATTTTCTGCGCGAAAGTTTCGTTTACGATCGCAACAAAAGGGGTCTTCGGGTTGTCGTCCCATGAGACATCGCGGCCGGACAGCAGGCGAGTGCCGGCGGTCTGAAGGTATCCGGGCGAGATGGTAAACACGTAGGGCGCCAGAACTGAATTTGCGAGCGCGAACTTTGTTGTTCCCGGAGCGAAGATGGGAACTCCATGCAGGCCGCCGGTCATGGGCGTGCGATTCACCGCACCAACCCCGATTACGCCGGGGATGCCGCGCGCGGCTTCAATGAGCTGCCTCTGCTTTTTGAGAGTGGCATCGTCCGATAGCGCACTCTCGGTCTGGCCGGGCTGGCTCAAATCCATGTCGACGAGCATTGCGCCCTCAGGTTGAAAACCGAGCGGCGTTTCGAGCGTGCGCACCATGCCGCGCACCGCGACCAGAGATGCGGTGACCAGCAGCGTGCAAATGGCGATTTGCGCGCACAGCAACAGGTCACGCAGGGCAAATCGGCGGAAGTGGATTGATTCCACAGGCCCATTCTTCATCGCCTGTAACGGACTGCTGTGCCAGGCCTGCCGCGCCGGAACCAACCCGAACAGCAGCGCACTGACCAGCGTGAGCGCCAGGCCTATCGCGAAGACACGAGCGTCCACGATTGCCGCCAGATGGCTCTCGGCAGCGGGACGCCAGCGGTTCAATACGCCCAGCAGAAGATTCGCAGTCGCCAGGCCCGCGGCGCCGCCGACGAGTGAGACCAACAACGCTTCGGTCAGCAGTTGCCGCACCAGCCGGCGCCGGCTCGATCCGAGGGCGATGCGAAGCGCCAGTTCGCGGCTGCGATCGGCCGCGCGGGCCGCAAACAGGGTGGCCAGGTTGGCGCAGGCCGCGGCCAGCACCAGCAAAGCCAGCGCGGTCACGCCCCAGAGAAATCCGCGAATCACCTCGCCCCCGTCGCCGATGAGGCCGGGATGAATGAGGCGCAGCGGCTGGCCGTCGTCGGTCTCCGGATACTCGCGGGCCAACTCGATGGAAATCGCGTTCAGATTTTCCGTGGCCTGCCGCGGCGTCACGCCGGGTTTGAGACGGCCAATCACTGTAAGAGCCACGGATGCCCGGTTATCGAGGGAATTCCATCCCTCTACCTGCTCCCGATTGACGATGGGCAGCCAATAGCCGGGCCAGACGAAGCGCTCGGTGCCGTGGAACGCGGCCGGCGTCACGCCCACCACCGTGAAGGGATGCCTGTTGAGGTCCACGACTGCGCCGATGATGCTTGGGTCGGCATGGAAAGCACTTCGCCACAAGGCATCGCTCAACACCACGTAAGCCGCTGAGTTGGGGCCGTGCTCGTCGGCCGCATGGAAGAAACGGCCTGCCTGCGGCTGCACTCCGAGCAGATCAAAATAATTGCCGGTGACTTCATCGCCGGAGACAGTGAGGTCGGTGGTACGCCAGTTGAGCGCGGCATGGGAATACGCATCGATGCCGGCCATACCGCTGAAGGTGACGTTGCGATCGCGAAAATCTTCAAACGCCGGATACGAAGTGGTCAGCAAACGTCCGGCCATGAACGGCTTGTGGCGAAGCTGATAGAGGTTCTGTGGATCGCTCACGGCAAGCTGGTGCAGCAGCACCGCATTGAGCACGCCGAAGACGACGACGTTTGCGCCGATGCCCAACGCGAGTGTGACCATTGCGGTGAGCGCAAATCCCGGCGAACGCCGCAACTGGCGCAGCGCATAGCGAATGTCGCGAGCGACGCTTTCGAGGCCCAACGCCGCATCGACCGACATCAGTTTCTCTTTTGTCGCCACCGGATTTCCAAAACGGACGAGCGCATCGCGGCGCGCGGCTTCGGCCGTCATGCCCGCGGCAAGGTTGTCCTCCATGCGCATTTCAATGTGGGACTGGAGCTCGGCATCGAGTTCGCGGTTTATGCGGGAGCGGCGAAAAAGGTTGGTAATGCGGCGGACAAAGAGCATCGGACTCCCCTCACGCGTAGCGAAGCAGGTGGCGCACGCCTTTGACTAACTGCTCAAAGCCCTGCTCGGCCTGCTGCAACTGCTTGCGGCCCGCGGCGGTGAGCTTGTAGAACTTGGCGTTGCGATTTGTCTCCGTCAAGGCCCACACGGCGCCGATCCAGCCGCTCAACTCCATGCGATGGAGCGCCGGATAAATGGAGCCCTCTTCCACTTGCAGCAGCTCATTGGAGGCGCGCTGGATGTGCAGGACAATGCCGTAGCCATGCAACTGGCCGCGCTGGGAGAGGGTTTTGAGAACCAGCAGGTCGAGGCTTCCCTGAAGATCGTTTCTGGCCATTGCGTACACCTATACTTCTTTGTATTAATCAACCTAGACCTAGAAGTGTAGGGTTGTCAAGGCATCGGGCTCATTCTTGCTCGTGCACCCGCGGCGCTGAGACACCGCAGGCACAAGAGCTGTTCAGGCTTCAGAATTTGGCCTGGTCCAGATCGGCGAGGAGGCCAACGTGGGTTGGGCGCCAGCCCAGGCGCTGCTGGGTGAGGGCGCTGGAGGCAGGTAAGTCGGCGCCGGCGAAAAAGCCGAGCCATCCAAAGTGCTCGGCTGCTTCCTGGGGCGATTTGGAGACCACCGGCAGTTTGAGGCCGCGCCCAACGGACTCAGCGATCTCTCGAAGCGGTATGCCTTCTTCGGCCACCGCGTTATAACGGGCTCCGGCGACACTCTTCTCGAGCGCAAGTCTGTAGACGGAAGCGGCATCGAGCACGTGGACAGCGGGCCAGCGGTTGAGGCCGTCGCCGACATACGCGGAGACACCCTTCTCGCGAGCCACAGCGATGAGGTAGGTGATGAGGCCCTGCTTGAATGGGTTGTGGACCTGCGGGAGCCGCACGACGGAAGCACGCAAGCCTTGCGCGGCCAGGGAAAGCGCCGTTTGTTCAGAAACGCGGGGGAAGGGCGAGTTGGGTTCATCGTCCTCAGTGGACGGACGGCCATGACCGTGGGTTACGCCGGTGCCGGAGGTGACGATAAAGGGGCGGTCGGAGCCCTTGAGTTCGGCGCCGATGGCTTCAATGGCGTGCCCGTCGATCTCGCAGTTCTCTGCGAATTTGGAGAAGTCGTGAATGAAGGCGGTGTGGATGACCGCGTCCGCCTGGGCTGCTCCGCCGCGCAGGCTTTCGAGGTCTTCAAGGTGCCCGCGATGCACTTGTGCGCCGGCGGCGGTGAGAGCGTTGGCGCCCGCATCGCCGCGCGCCAGGCCGAGGACCCGATGGCCCGCCTGAATGAGTTCCGGAACGAGTGCGGAACCGATGAAACCTGTGGCGCCGGTGAGGAATACACGCATGGGGAATTCTCCTTTCATTCGATTCATGGC
>Ga0302268_1001110_pt1 | contig 15696 bp, 9 predicted proteins | sample III_Bog_E2_1_FD_194554 | JGI IMG/M metagenome (GOLD analysis project Ga0302268, IMG submission 194554) | Peat permafrost microbial communities from Stordalen Mire near Abisko, Sweden - III_Bog_E2_1 | ecosystem: Environmental > Terrestrial > Soil > Wetlands > Peat | place: Sweden: Abisko...
TGACAATTTTTTTCTCACAATAGGATGTTTGTTTATTGAATAATTAGAATACTTATTTTGGTCCAAATGGCTTTTGTCTGAAGAAAAAATCTAACCACAAAAATAAGAAGAAAGAAAAAAATACAGATCCATCCCGATATCTATCAGGATCACAAAAGTATCTATAAAAGTTTCTATTGATGACTACAATCAAAAAGAACACAAAAGAATGTATTTGAATAGGTTGTACATTTCGTTAAGAATTTATCCTTTTGTTTTTGTGGTTTTTGTGGTTATTTCTTTTATATTTTGGAGTGCCTTTTATATTTTATTTTGTGTCCTTTTGTGACTCGTATGGATCCAAGAGATCCATATATTACTAAATGATTGATTGCCAAAATATAATAGATAGATATTTTTGTTCCTCTGTGGGATCTCACTATATTTAATAACCCAGGTCTTTTCTCAACTCTTCTTTTAATTTTTCAAAAGTTTCGGGTCTGGGTAAATTATCGTTTATTATCTTTCCATTCTCATTAATAAGTATATAGCGTGGAATATAACAAGACTGTTTATTATATAATGTGTTACTAAGATCATTGTATAATGCCTTTGATGCCATTAGATGATATCCGGACAAATGATAATGTTCTATTTGGTTCTTCCAGTTAGCCAACTCAGTCTCATCATCTAAAGTAATATATACAGAAACCAGATTCTCGTATTTATTAAGCAGTTTATGTAGATCATTATTATATTCAAATTGCAGCTTACAAGGCATGCAGTAAACTGACCATAAATCGATATAAATCCATTTTCCTTTAATTCCCTCTATTTGAGACAATTCTTTGAGCGTATTAATTTTTTTTCCATCTAGTATTTTTATTTTCAACTGATCAGTTTTTTCAAATACTTTCCTGTTCTGTTCTTCCAGCATTTTTGTAATGATAGGAAGATATTCACTATTAGGAAAGTTTTCAGTTAAATACTTTAGCAACTTATCGTTATCAAAGTATTCAGTATACATATTTTGTAAATTTGACACGAAATTTTTTCCAAAAAGTATCGGTTTAAAGATATCCGGAGCTTGTAAATAACCTGCATAAATGCCAAAAGTTTCAGTATCATATTTACCCAAAAGTTTCTTTTTTGATTCTGAATCCAGAGTCTTGTATTTAAACGGGTAATATTCTTGAAAAGGGAAAAAGTTGAATTTTAAAATATTGTCATTTGTCAAACTTTGGAAATACAATTCATCAATTTTTTTTATGATCTGAATCGAGTCTGAATTTGTTGGTTTGTAATTTTGAAATTTAGCTCTATATACTTGCATATAATGTTTAATAATGATACCAATATAAGCTAAATTTAAATTTTTAGATAATAAATTTGCAAAGCGTGAAGTTATTTTTCCTTCATTTTTCATTTTTTCCAAATCAGTGGAATATGTTGGAATGATTGAATCCTGGAATTCTTTGTCTATTCCTTCAAAATTAATCTTATTTGTGATATATTTCTTGAAAATTGATTCTACTAATGGATAATATGTACCAAGACCTTTGTAACAATAATTATCTACCTGATACTGATTGCCTGCAGCATTGTCGCCTTTGAAAAATATCTTATTGTTTATGTTATCGATTTCAAGATGGTCACCCTCTTGTAATAGAACTGAGAAGAAATATCCATTTGAGTATTGACATTTTACCGAACAAAAATTATGTATGTCCAATTTATAGTCAATATTAATGTTAGGTTTTAAATCTATTCTATCAGTAACAGCATAAAAGTTGTAGGCATTATCAATAGGTTTGTTTATTCTGACAGTAATTTCCGAATTACTTCTAAAAGTGATTGAAGTATTTTGACTATAAATATGAATTGACAAACAAACATAAAGTAGTAACAGAACAATGATTTTATATTTCATATGATTATTTTAAATTATTGGATATTTTAAATTAACATTTTTAAAACATCATGAATTATTTTATTTATCTTGATAGATGGCGGTAAATATATAATAATTTACCGTCATTTGTCTGTATTAAGGTATGATACGGGTAATATTCCCAACCGGATTGGTATAAGTGTTGGAGGAATCTTCTTTCGAATTGTTTAACAGGGACTTTGCCAGTTGGCTTTTACTGTATCCGATTGCCGGAAATCCTGAAGATATCAGAATAAAACCGGTAAACAATACGGATATTTTTAAACATGACAATTTTTTTCTCACAATCGGATAGTTGTAAATGATAATATTTATTTAACTATTTGTAAATTGTTGAAATATAAGAATGATATTATTTCTAATTGGAGATTAAGACCCCCAAGCCCCCAAATGGGGGATGTAAAGACGCAGTTTATGATAAAAAACAAATGATAAGTTGAGTTTAAATAAAACAATACTAATCATGAACCCCCATTTGGGGGCAGGGGGTCATATATTCATACACTTACAATCTGGTTATTTAAAAAAAACAGTAAACCCCAAACATGGTATTTACTATTTTTTCCATTTACTATTTACTATTGGTCAGTTACCTGAGTAGTTTTACCATTATCAACCAATCAACGGTTCGAAGTGACGTCCCGTTTACGGGATCAACCAAATCATTAACCAGAAACGCGGAACGCGGAACACGGAACTTTTCAAACTTAAATTAACCACTCAACCAATTAACTAACGGTTCGAAGATACGTCCCGTTTACGGGATCAACCAAATCATTAACCAGAAACGTGGAACGCGGAACACGGAACTTTTTAAACTCCACTCAACTAATCAACCAATTAACCAATCAACCAATTAACCACTCAACTAATTACTTACTCTCCACGGGCAGTGGTGCCCAGCCTGAGGCTTTTTCCTTATCCCCTGAAGCCCATTTATGCCAGACAGAGCGATCGGAAAGCATTTTGATAAAGAACCCTCCTACAACAGGACGGGCATGCATTCCACTGCTGTGAATGTCGTCAGTCTGATAAGAATCTGCTATCGGATCACGTGCGGTGGTATGATTCAGATACTCATAGACAGGCGAAATGAAAGTCTCGAAGTCTGTCTGATTTTCTGCCATTGTTGCACACCAGATAGTCCAGTCGGCTTTAGTCAAATGCGTCCTTGAATCCAGTGGCAGGCCATATTGCTGCATGACCGTTTTGTAGTAAGTGATCTCTTTCTTTGCAACTTCCTGTGGAAAGATATTTAGTCCAAGAATCCGGTCCCACACGAGGTTGTATTTTTGACTCCAGGTATTTGATTTGTCGAAAGCCAGGCGGTAATGATCACCCTCTGCAGCAACTTTCATCCAATGAGCGGCATCAACTTTCGACAGTTGTTCGTATCTCTTTGCGTTTACCATGTCGCCACGCATTTGGCAGAGATTTCCATAAGCCGCAAGACCAAGTATAGCCTTTACCGACAGGTTGGCATTATGCGCCAGATGACCCATAAAGTCATCAGTACAAAGTTGTTCCTCCGGATCAAGGCCGTAGCTCTCCAGGTATTTTGCCCATTGGGTAAGTTGAGGCCACCACGGGGATACAAAATCGGCTTTCCCTTCTGCCTGTGCTATGGCATCACAAAGAATAAGCATATTCCCGCTTTCTTCTACCGGCATACCTTCGCCGCCGTCATCGGTACCTTTTGCAATGGGATATGTCCCCAGGTCATGAGGTGCGTTCGGAAATTTCCAGTGGCTTGAAGCTGCATACGACAGGATGGGAACCAAAGTCGCTTTGGCTAATGCCGGACTCAGGAATATCCATATTGGATCCATCGGGTAAAAGACATCCACAGTCGCAATATCGCCATTGCTTGTATTTTCTTTTGTAAAGAACAGAGGTTGTTTGTTGGCATCTGCCGCCAATCCGCAGGATGCAATACACTCCCTGTACGACAATGCACAAATTTGGGCATATTTCGCACCTCCAACTTTGGTCATGTCGGCTGTTAAATCATGATCAAACTTTTCACAGCGTTTGACGAGTGAAGGATACTCTTTCGAGGCAGTGACGATCAGTTCAGAAGGAGTCATTCCGTTTCGACGCCAGTAAGGCAATAAGTTTTTGCCAAAGTATTCAATGGCGTATACCTCATCGTAGGCCACGATAACCTGCCGTTCCATTATTTTGGAACCTACTTTCCCAAGGTCGAACACAAATGCGGAAACAGGTGTATTTTTGTTTACCGCACGGGGCATTTGCACATCATCCGTGGCAGGAATGCTTCCGTTTTTAACAAACCCATCCAACAGATTCTTGTTCCCGCCGATAGCTGCCTTTGCCTGAACACTATTTGCTGCTGCATAGGCATATCCCCAGTCGATACGATGGTCATCACCTCCCGAGCCGAGGATAGGTTGGGCTTGTGTGCCAATCCGTAGTGCTGTTAATTTACCGGTCTTTATCCTTTTCCATTCTACAGGTTCGCCGGCTTTGTTCACGGTTAGTTCGGAACTGGTGCTGTTGTAAACGGAAACGTTATGAAGCTTTCCATCTGTTGACCGGATGTCGAAGGTAATGTAGCTCAACGGACGGGAAAAAACATCCAGGTCGTGAGGCAGTGCTGCGGTCATAAACGTAAGTGTGACATGCACCCCGGCCTCTTCAAAATCATAAATACTGCGTGTCGGGGTAACTTTCAGCGATTGTTGTGTAAATGCCGCAATATCTTTAGGCTCTGAACCGATTAAGCGGTACGTTTTTCCATCAATACGTATCAGACCCGAAATCGAATGTTCTTTGTGTGTCCAGTGTTGTGTATTCTTGTCCGTCAAATGATCTGCCTCCGACCAAATACTTAAATATGGATCAAAGGTAACCAATGGAACTGCCGGCGGACGGAAAGGAGCTTCCTGAGCAAAAACAGTTGCTGTTAAAAGACTAAATACCAGAGCGGCTGTAATAGCTCGCGGTATTATTGAAAACCTATGTTTCATAAGATTCATTTTATTATAATTTACTATTTACTATTTACCATTTACCATTATAAACCAATTTACCATTATAAACCAATTAACCAATCAACTAATTAACCAATCAACCAATTAACCAACGGAACGAAGTGACGTCCCGTTTACGGGATCAACTAATTAACTAAAAAGAGAGGATGTATTATCGTAAATAATCATCCTCCCCGTTTATCATTTGTCTGATTTGTTAATTGTTATCTGACATATCAGTTCATAGAATTCCTTCTCAATTTACGGAATTGTAATTTTTTGTACCGGTGAAAACAACATACCGCTTATTCCCGTAATTTGAACGCCAATACGGGCAAAAATATAAGTCTGTTTGGTGGAAATTCCTAAGCCGAGACTTGCTAATGAAGGCATTTTGGCACTTAAATTAATGCCGTTCATATTAACAATATCCGACCCATTCAATTGTATGCTTGCAATATTGTTACTACCATCGGTAATCAACAACCGGTTAATATACAGATACACTGCCTGGACAGTTTTCGCATTTGCATCGGTTATAATCTGTTGAAGATTGAAGGTTGCACTTACAATGCTGTCAGTTGACATGGAAAAAACAGGGTTTTGAATCATGTAATACGGAGTGACCTCTATATCCATCGTTTTATTCCCTTTTATAATAATAGTGGTTGTATCACTGCTTGCCATATAAGGACCTACACCAGCCGGCATAACCAATTTATAGGTATCGGGAAAAAGCAGGGACGAAAAAGAACCATCCTGGCTGACTACTGTTTTAATCGGCATGCCTGACTTTTTCCATCCCGGTTCATAGAGATAAAAATAGATATTCGCATTATCGATATTTGATCCTGCTGAATTCTGAACATCGATAGGTACTCCCTGGTAAACAATTCTACCTGTAAAAGAGAAACCTGGTGCAGAGTAATTATCGAGTGAACAAGCCGATAAGATTACACCGATTGTTGCTAGTATGATATAATGACTTTTGAGTTTCATAATTTTGAATTTTATTATTTTGAATTTTTTCTTTATTTCTGCTTTCTCAGATTAAAAGACTAATACATTAGACACTATAGTTCATAACAGATAGATTGCATTCAATAAACTTGTTGGGCTTAAACTCTAAAAATACCTTTAGGTATTTATCTATTGTGTTATTTATTTTTTTTTGTTCTATTGTGTCCTATTGTCGTTTATAGCTTTTGTTTTATTTAAGTAAAGTAGAATTATTCCGGGTAAGCAAGAAATCATCGTTACTCATCCTTTGTCAGTTTTGCATCTCCCTCTCCCGGAGGAAAGAGAGTCAAAACCTGTGAATGCTAAAATCTATTCTTCTTTCTTTGATTCAAGCTTGCTTACTTCCTGATTTATTGGTTCGGGTTTTTAGTAATTTTAGGATTATGAGAAATGATGTCATCCGAAATCTTTGCATAATAATTCCCTAGCTGAAAATTATGGGCATTGGTAACTGCCGATAGTGACTTTTCAACAAAATAATATTGACCGTCATTGGGTTGTCCCGGATTATAAATTTTATAAGGCCAAAGTCCGAAAATCTTGGTACTTGGAGCTTCGATATTGTTTGGGTCGGCTACCTGGCTGATATTAGCGCCATTCCAGACAACACTCGCCAATCTCCATCGCTTCATATCCCACAGATAATGATCTTCGTAGGCAAATTCAACCCTGTTTTCATGTACGATCCGATCGAACGTGATATCCGAAGGCAGTAATGGAATAGTGAATCCTGCCCTTGCCCTTACCTGGTTAATATAGGTAGCTGCAGTAGCATTATCCCCTAATTCAAAAGATGCTTCTGCGGCAATCAACAGCACTTCCGAGTAACGGAAACGAACCCACCAGGTATCACTTCGTGTTCCACGTTTCCCCGATCCGATTGTCGGATCAAGATATTTACGTACCAGGAAACCTGTCTGGGCTGTGTGCATCCTTAAATCAACCGGACCATCCTTGCCTACAACCTGCGTATAAACCCCGTTAATTGTCTGGAAAGGATAATCAATATCCGCTGTTGTGATTGATCCGTCGGTCATGCGTAATCCTGCCCATATATCAACCTTTTTACCTTTGAATGATGTTCCGGGATAAATAATTGTTCCCCCTAAACGGGCATCCCTGCCGGCAAACAACGTAGTCTGATCAGGATAAACGGTCGCATTCCCCGGAGTTCCAATGGCAAAAGGAGCAAAGGTATTATCCAGTTTTTCAAACGATTGTGCCAGATTTAAGGATGGATTCAACAAACCGCCATCCAAATCTTCAGTCTGCGAAAATGGTTGGTTGCTGACTGTCCAACCGTTCGTCTTAAACTTTAATTCATAATCGCGTACAAAAATTACTTCAGGGTTATTGTTTTTATCCGTAAACAGGCTTGCAAAATTATCTTCCAGGTCGGTTGGTTTTTTCAAATACAATGAATATTCCCCGCTTGTAATAATTTTAGTCGCTGCATTTAAAGCAATCGTATAATAATCGTTTGCCCTGCCAGTTGCATCGGTCATCCCCACTTCTCCGTTATCCGGCGTAGTATGGATTGAAGGAGTTCTTATTGCATTATACTTCGCAATTGAAGCCGCATAAATGGCTGCACGTGCTTCCAGTGCCAATGCAGCAGCCTTTGTGATCCTGCTCTTTTCTGAAGCATTATCAGGTAAATCATTGCTGATAGAATCACACTGACCGATAATAAAGTCGTATATCTGTGATTCTTTTGCCCTTGGAGATTGCAAATTGGATACATTGCCATCGTAATTATAGACTAATGAATTCAAAATTAAAGGAACTCCTCCATAACGTTTTACCAGGTCAAAATAGGTCCAGGCAATTAAAAAACGGCCTTCCGCTAAAAATTCAACCTTATCAGTACTTTGCAATTTGGTTGATGCATTTAACCGTTCCCTGAAAAGATTTAATTCACGAATGTAGGTATACGTTCCTGACCAATCGGCATTATAAAAATTGAAATCATAATTCTGAAACTGGAATAACCAATAACTTCCCGGATCCGAATTAAACATGTTATCGAAATAACATAAATTTGTGCTGTTATCCAGGTCATAGAACTCCGGCATCCTGTCATATAAATCAGCTAAAACGGTTGTAACGGTTGTTGGATCCGAAAACACTTCATCATCCGTCAGGATATTTGTCGGCTGAACATTTAAAAAGCTATTATCATTACAACTCCAGAATAAAGGGGTTGCCAATAACAGGTATAGATAGATTATATTTTTCATTTTGAATCTGTTTATTAAATTAGAACGATAAATTAACACCTATGTTTGTCGACATTTCCTGAGGATAATCCATCCCGTTGGAACTGGTAACTTCAGGATCAATTCCGATACCACTTGTATTATCTATGCTAAAGAGATTGTAGGTATTGACAAAGAATCTTACTTTTTGAATGCCTACTTTTGTCAGAAGGGCTTTAGGAAGTGAATATCCGAGTTCTAACGTACGGAGACGTAAATAATAGACTGATGTCAACCAAAATGAACTTGTTGCTCCCATCCCTTCATAATTACTCATTGATGCATCATTAAACCGTAATGCCGGGTACATTCCTGCTACCCATGGACTATTCACATCATAAGGATTGGTATGGTGCCAGCTGTTATTGTAGAATTCCTGCAATAAGTTCCCGCCGTTTTGAAAAGGCCACATCATTTCATAATGTCTCTCATAGGTATATCCACTGCCTACTGAAAACTGAGCTGATAAATCAAAACCATGCCATTTAACCCCTAACTGCAAACCACCGTTCAATAAAGGTTGTTGTCCTTCGGGCAATCCTATTGGCCGTTGGTCATATTGATTAATTACTCCATCACCATTCTGATCTTTAAAAATTAAATCACCGGGCAGTAAGGTTTTATTTCCCTGGCCATCCATGTTCACTTTATAATTATTAATCTGATCCTGTGATTTAAATTGTCCGATTACCTGGTAACCCCATGTAATGCCATCGTATCTGTTTTCAATAGAGTTTCTGTATTGATCCCATGAATTTCCAAACATTGGGTTGTAGGTGTTTAAATCTTCCCTGCGGGAGTATGAAATATTAGCTCCTATGGTGTACTCTACTTTATCGATCTTACCACTATAATTCAGTACCATTTCTTCCCCCATTTGGGCATCACTGTTGACATTCTCGTTGGGCAAACTGAATCCTGCTTCTTCCGGGATTAAGACATCATTCTTTTGTCCGCTCAATCCGGTACGTTTACGGTAAAAATAATCGACCGATCCGTTTAGCTTTCCTTTGAACAATGAAAAATCAGCACCAACATCAGCAATTCTGCTGACATACCATGTCAGGTTTGTTGCCTGTAATCCACGATCACGTGATCCTAATACAGGATTACCATTAAAAATAGCAGTTGATCCCGATGGATAAGTATAACCGGGAACATAAACAAAACTACTTGCTGTAATTCCATTGTTATCGTCTCCCAGCATACCATACGAAGCCCGGAATTTTAAATCAGTCAATATGTTTTTCATGTTTGTCAGATCCTGGTAAAATTTCTCGGAGGTAGGTCTCCATCCTACAGAAGCCGAAGGAAAAAATCCCCAACGTTTATCGGGAGCAAACAAAGATGAAGCATCACGTCTTGCCGATACTTCAGCATAATATTTATTTCCGTAATTATAGGTAAACCGTCCGATATACCCGATACGGGCAGTGGTAGTGGATGCATCATTATAGGTGTCCATCGTGGCAAACTGAACAATGCTTAATTCGTTCAATGCAGGGACATCATGCAAATAGGCACTGTTTTCCTGACGTTTATCACGCTCTGCTGCAACAACGGCTTCAACATTATGCAGGCCGAAAGAATTCTTGTAATTGATTTCCCCACGGATCACATTATCCAGTATCAGATCCGTATTGCGTTCCTGCCATGGATTCTGGCTGCCACCTGTAATATCATATGTTTTCGTTGTGGGATTATAGGTATAGGCATTAAAAGTATATTCGTGATTATTCAGTTGGTTGTTCGCATAATAGTACGAATAGGTCCCTTTTACTGATAATCCCTTAATTGGCAATTTATATTCTGCATTGAAATTTGTTTGAAGAACATACCAAACGTTTGTGTATTTACCGGAAATGGCTTCATTATCCATCGCAAAGTTATCATCAACATGCCCGTCATTATTCAGGTAAAGCGGATTGTCATTAGCATAAGGCCGGTCCATTGGAGTATTCCTGATAATGGCAAAACGTGGTTCCCAATAATCATCTCCTCCCGGTACTCCCGGATTTTCACGCGACTCAATACGGCCATTGATAGATACTCCAACTTTAAGGTCTTTCGTTATGTTTGCATCCACATTACTTTGAAGATTTCTGCGGGTAAACTTAAATTCTTTCAGGACGGCATCCTGATCCAGGCTTGTAAAAGAAAGATAGTAATTTATTTTGTCCGAACCTCCGGTAGCATTAATATTCACTGAATTCTGAGGCATATTCGGAGTAATAATAAATTTGGCCCAGTCGAACGATTGATACCCTGGTGCGGTACCAGCCTTATATAATGCCAGTTGTGCAGGAGTAATTGCTGTGGTACCGGTCTGGTTGATGTCGGCTTCAACTTTTCCCATATTCCACTGGTATGCATTCGAAACTTTCGGATAGGTAGTCCAGTTCTGAAATCCTGTATAGGCATCTACATTAATGGTGCTCTTTGTATTTCTTTTCCCTCTTTTTGTGGTTACCACTACAACACCATTGGCTGCTTTTACTCCATAAATGGCAGCCGAAGCATCTTTCAATACAGTGATGCTTTCAATGTCATTTGGAGCTAAATTATTAAACTGACCGGCATCTTCCTGTATCCCATCGATAACATACAACGGATCGCCCATGTTACGAATCTGAATAGTGGCAGAAGCACCCGGACGGCCATCACCTTCACGGAAGGATACGCCTGCAATTTTACCAGCAAGATCGGTACTGACAGTCGAACCGCCATGTACATTCTCAAGGTCCTTTGAATCAATGGAGGCAATCGATCCGGTTAGGTCGCTTTTCTTTTGTACCCCATATCCTACAACGACCACTTCATTTAATAACCTGTTATTTTCAACAAGCGATATTTTTAGTTCCGTGTTGTTATTTACGGCTACAATTTTTGTTTCATAGCCAATATACGATACTTTTAGTTTCCCATCACTTTTTGCATCGATAGTAAACCATCCGTCTAAATCCGAAATTGTGCCCGTCTTGGCACCTTCTTCCAGGATACTGGCTCCGTATACCGGTTCGCCTTTCTCATCGGTTATCACGCCGGATATTCCTTTCTGGCCTACCTTATGTTTGATTTTACCTGTTTTGACCGATATAGTGATATTTTTATCCCTTATGGTATAAACAATTCCTTTCCCCTGAAATGCTTTATCAAGTATTTCATTGATGGTTGCACTTTTTAGGTCAACAGAAACTGTCGTTTTGCCAATTTGTTCATCAACTATAAAAAACGAGAACTCAAAAAGAGTCTTGAGGTTATCTACTAATTGCTGGACGGTAACATTATTCATTTTGATATTTTGCCTTGCATTCCAGGTTGGTGTCTGTGCATGTAAGGAAACTGAAGTGGCTGAAATGAGCAGCAGAAACAATACAGAGCGAATGAATCTCTTAAGATAGATTTTTTTTAGTTTGTGATGGTTGTTTTTCATATTATAATTAATTATCTTTGTAAATAATTTTTACATAAAGAGGGACTAACGCCTTTTGTATAAAGACGCTAACACATTGAATGTAAAAAGATTAATCAGAAGGACTCAACGTTTATTCCCCAATAGACGAGTCCTTTTTTTGTGGAAGGGTGTGTGTTATTTCATGTATTTAATCCATTGGCAGTTGATTATTTAAGGTTTTACTTAGTATGTTTATTTGATTATTATCTTTTTTTACATACGTGAATCCCAATTCGTTCTGAAGCGATTTCAGGATATCTTCAACAGGTTCATCGGTAAGGAAAGAAGCCGACACCACCCTGCCTGCTATTTTTTGATCTGCAATTTCAATTTTCAAATGATAGATATGAGCTAACTTAACAGCCAGATCTGCAAATTTTATATCGACATAATTGTATCTCCCCAAAGTCCAGGCAGTCTGGTATTGGATATCTGTTTTTTTTAACAATCCTTTTTTCAATCCGTTATTGTATATCAGTTCCTGACCGGGTTTTAACAGGATATTGTAGTTGTCTGCTTTAAACAGGATTGAGCCTTCAACCAAAGTCGTTGTAACAGTCGAATTCTCCGCATTTGATTTTATATTAAAACTTGTTCCTATATCTTCTGTTTTAGTCCCCAGTGCTTCCACAATAAATGGCTTTGATTTATTCTTTACAACATTGAAAAATGCTTCGCCTGTCAGTTTTACATTCCGGCTGTTTTCACTGTAATCCGAACAATAGGTCACAGAGCTGTTTTTATTTAACATCACCTTCGTACCATCTTTCAGGGTGTATTCAATGGCTTTCGATTGTGCCGAAAACGTGTAATATTCTTTCGGGGCAGCAGTATAAAGATATGCCAGTATACAGCTAATAGCAAAAAATAAAATAGCTGCAGCACTCGAAAACCGTATAAATAGTTTTCTTAACGTCAACTGTTTCACTTCCATCTCCAGACTTAGTTTGGAAAAAATACCTGCTTCCAGGCTCCCTTTCTCTCTTCTGTTCGTCAGGTGGACTTCAGCATCCCAATACTCTTTCAATTGGTTATAGATCTGTGAGTGTCCACTGTTTTCAAGCAGCATTTGCTCCAGCGATTTCTTTTCCTTGTCACTTGCCTCACCGGAAAGGACATTGGATACTAATTGAGTAAATTCTTTTTTCATAAACGGGGAATTTATTTGTACTACTAAAGACACGGGTTATCCCAAATCCCCCCATCAGTTCTGAAAGTATTCGAAAAAATGTTGAAAGAATCTAATACGGAGGAGGGTAATTGATGCAAATTCAATGCAGTTTGTTAACTGTAGGTAGCAGGTAGTAGGAGTAGGTAGTAGGTAGTAGGTAGTAGGTAGCAGGTAGTAGGTAGTAGGAGTAGGATTAGGTAGTAGGTATAGGTAGTAGTCCCTATGTTTGTAATATGAAATAAAATGCAGGTAAAATTGCATAAGTCAAAAGAGTATTATATTTTTGAGAAACCAAACTTAAAACATAAACTCAATGACTTATGCAAACACAAAGAAAAGAATTAAATTTTGAAGGACAAAATATATTTGTCGGTATTGATGTACATTTAAAAAGTTAGGTAGTAATTTGTAAATAAACTTTTGTGCACTAAGTGTCTATGTATTAGTTTGTCTTAAATTGTAAATGAATAAATTGAAAATGGAATTAGTTACTCAGTTTTTCTTTCAGTTTAGCAACTGCAGAGGCAACCTGTTTCTCAATGGTTTTGATCGAGACTCCCAGAACTACAGCTGCCTCTTTATATTTCATCTTGTCTTCGCGTACCAGATGAAAAGCTAATTTTGTCTTTTGAGGTAACTCATTGATCGCGGAGTTTAATGCTTCCACTGTTTCATGAGTGATGTAGATCGATTCGGGTGTAGTTTCTGTATTCTTAAATGCATCGACCTGAAAAGTATCAAGATCAACCAAATCTATTTTTCTGTTTCGTAAATGATTCAATGCTTTATTTTTGGCAACTATAAAAATATAGCTGTTTAAATCTTCAATATCAGCTAATTTAAGCCGGTTGATCCATAACGAAACAAATACATCGGATGCCAGTTCCTCACACTCCTGATTGTTCATTACAAAAAGAGAAATAAACCTGATTACTTTTTCTTCATAAGCATGAACAACATATTCAAACTCATGTTCAGGATTTTTATACGATAGGATTTTCTTAATTCTTATCATTAATCAACATCACACAAAAATGCAAAATAAAATACTTTTCATTCACTTATGGCTTGCTACTTGATTTCTTTTTTTGCTGCAGAACCATAATGAAAACTAAAAACTAAAACCTGAAACCGGTTCAGGGACATTGAATCGGAAATAATCGTCGTAGTCCGAAGAAAATGGCATTCATTCCTTTTTTTATCATATTGTTTAAATCGTTTATAATTTTACTATCCTAAACAACAACAAAAACTTCTAACAATTTGAATGGCACGTTACTGAATTATCGGTTTCTTGTAAATTAAAGTCATAGACTGTCCAAACTAAAGGTTCTTTAACTGTTTTTTATGAAGCCGGGCAATAATTAAACCCTGCATTCACAAACCGGATTTTACTGTCCCGGAGTTCAATTGATATTTTATTCTGAAATATATATTACAAAGTTGGTGAATATTTTTTCATAAATAAACTTCTTGCAGGACTATGCAAAGCATTCTGAATTGTAACAATTATAATATCAGCATTATACAGTTTTATAACATTAGTTTTTGACTTGAATTTGTCCAATTATGACCAGTTAGGAGGAATGAGGATTGAGGAAAGAGGAATGAGGAATGAGGAGTGAGAGGAATGAGGAATGAGGAATGAGGTCTTTAAGAATAAACATAAAATAAAAAAACTGATGGTCAATGGCTTTTCCCCTCTCCCGATAGCTATCGGGATTGGGAGAGGGGAGAGGGGGTAGGGGGAGAGGTCGATGTTTCAATGAAGTAAGAAGTAAAAAGTAAAAGTGTAAACAAATTTCAGGACGGTACAGAGGATTGAGGAAAGAGGAATGAGGAATGAGGAATGAGGTCTTTAAGAATAAACATAAAATAAAGAAACTGATGGTCAATGGCTTTTCCCCTCTCCTTGGAGGCTGTGTAAAAATAAGATTTAAAAAGTCAAATGCTTTCAAATTGAAACTTAAAGTAGAAATAAGGTAATAAGGTTTAGTCAGAATTGCATCTTGTTCTATGAAGGTTGACAAATTAAAATAAGGTTTTATTCTTTAAAAACCTTATTTTCAGGTATTAAACCTTAATAGAAAACCTGTACCCCAACAAACCAAACCTTATTCGCTTATTTAAAAAAGAAGATAAACTTTCAAATCGTAAGAATTTATTTAAACTGTATTCCTTTTTACACAATTCCTTGGGAGAGGGGGCAGGGGGAGAGGTCGGTGTTTCAATGAAGTAAGAAGTAAAAAGTAAATGTGTAAACAAATTTCAGGACGGTACAGGTAATATAATATAAATCATCAGATAGACAATGGCTTCGCTCATCTCCTTGGGAGGACGGGGCAGGGGGAGAGGTCGGTATTATTATAAAGTAAATAGTTCTACTTTACCAGATTAAAAAATTAACCACAAAAGTTATTTCGTTTAATAGATAGATTGCATTTAATCATCTTATTGGGTTTTAAATTCTTAAAATACCATAGGTATTTAACTATTGTGTTCTTTTTTATTTTGTTTTTGTGTCTTTCTATTGTGTTCTATTGTGACTATTGTGGTTATGTATTTTGTTTTCTATTGTTGTTTTTATTATAGTAAAGTAGAAATAGTAAAAATGTAAACAAATTTCAGGACGGTATAGGAGCAAAGATTTGGTACGTTTTTAAAAATAGATTGAGAGGTAAGAGGTAAATTGAGCTGCAAAATATTTTGGTGCAACCCCATGATTATAAGTGAATAACTACCCCGGAAATAAACAAACTGCCGCCCCAAGCCCCTAAAGGGGATGTAAAGAGGGGTTGCAGATATTAGAGACTGCTGCAAAAAATAAAGATATGTCCCAATTCCCTTACGTGATTAGTGATTATATTGGT
>Ga0302268_1001111_pt1 | contig 15673 bp, 18 predicted proteins | sample III_Bog_E2_1_FD_194554 | JGI IMG/M metagenome (GOLD analysis project Ga0302268, IMG submission 194554) | Peat permafrost microbial communities from Stordalen Mire near Abisko, Sweden - III_Bog_E2_1 | ecosystem: Environmental > Terrestrial > Soil > Wetlands > Peat | place: Sweden: Abisko...
CCCAACTATACTACAAAACGTACGGGTTTTACAAGTGTTAGTAGAGGAACTACCTAGGTTTGATGCTCGCCAATAAAAAGAACACTTTGTTATTGACACGCCCTAAATAAGTCTGGTATTCCCAAAATCACTGTTCAAAATTTGCACAAATTCAGAACCTGAACTAGAGTTAAATTACTAGGTTTATACAGGATGTAGAAACTTAGGTTACTACCGAGCCATCGGGTATAAATGGTCGCGAACTCAGCGCATGAGGTTATTTTACCGTCACGGGGAAATAGTGGGTTTATGGATGATATAGAAGCTTCAGGGATCGAAGCGCCAGTTAGTGACAGTGGCACTGAAAAGACACTGACTACTAGCCAGGTGAATGACATTGTTAAACGGGAAAAGGCTCATGCTGCTGAACGCGCGCGTCAACAGGCGCAAGCGGAATATCAAGCTGAACTTGAAAAGGTTCGTGCTGAGGCTGCTGGGAAACCAGCGTCAAAAGGCGAAATAGATGCTACTGCTATTAAGCAGCAAGTATACGAACAGTTCATGCAGGATTTACAAAAGCATCGTGATGAGGTTGAAAGAAAAACTCAGGAAGATGAGTTAAAGACAATTGCTGATCAGTACTACCTTAAAATGGGTAAAGGCTCTCAGTTATTTGAAGACTTTAACGAAGTCATGGGTGATTTTGAACCTGATAAATTTCCCAATGCGGTAATGCTTGCAGCGCAAATGGAGAATACGCCAGAGATTATGTATGAGCTGGCTAATAACCCATCAAAGCTGTTAGAGATAGATGGACTAGCTAAGACCTCGCCTAAATTAGCGACAAAACAGCTAGAAAGGTTATCGAAATCGATAGCCAATAATCTAGAAGCAAAAACCAACAATGTTAGTGCGCCTCCTCCTTTATCAAAACTTAAATCTTCTTCGGTCGGTATGGATAGCGGCAAGATGACGTTGAAGGATTTTAAGAACGCCCCTTGGTTGAAAGGCTAAAGGATCGTTAACCTCTAACTACATTGCCATATCCCTACCTAGATTAACGCTAGATAAAGGGAAAATTTAACATGGCAGGACCAACAAATATTTTACAACAAGTGCAAACATACCAAATGTCTTCACTTGCCTTTCTACAAAACTTAAATTGTTTTATATCTACTGCAAACACCAAGTTTAAGAACTTTGAAAAATTGGTCGGAAACTTAGGGGATTCAGTAGGCTTTGATTTACCTCCTAGAATGACTACTACTAACTCTTTAGTTGCAACTTTTCAACCAGCCGATCAAAGAATACAAACTTTGGTTTGCGATCAATCAGTTTCAACTAACTATACATTTACATCTCAACAATTTATATTCAATGTTGAGGAATACATGGGACGTTTCGGTAAAGCTGCTATTCAAGAAATTGGCGCACAAATCGAAGCTAACGTTGCACAAAATTGTGTAACTAATACTTATAGATTCTTTGGTGATGGCGTTAACCCAATTAACAGCTATACCCAATTAGCTAATGCATTAGCATTATACCGTAACTATGGTTCAGCTAATGGCCGCGCCAAAGCATATATTGGTGACACCGTTGTACCTAACATCGTTGGTACTGGATTAAACCAATTTGCAATGGATCGTAATAACAAGATTGCGAACAGTTGGGAATTAGGGGAGTTCTCTAATTGCGATTGGTACCAATCTAACTTATTGCCAATTCATATAGCAGGAACTGAAGGACAACAAGGAAGCACTTTAACTGTAGTTTCTACTACGTTAGATGCTAACGGCGCTGTAACAGCTATTACCTTTAGTGGTACTCATGCTGCAAATGATGCTAACTCTGTTGCTCAATACGATAAATTCCAATTTAACGATGGCGTAGCTGGATATACCAACTTACGTTACAGAACTTTTATTGGGCATAAAGTATCCGCTAACCCAGTTCAATTCCAAGCTACCGCAGCTGCTGCATCCACCAATGGATCGCAAGTAACTGTTAATATCTTCCCAGCATTACAAGCATCTCAAACTAATGCTCAAAACTTAAATACCCAAATATTACCTGGTATGCAGGTTTCTGTATTACCAAGTCATAGGTCTGGGCTGATAACAGCTGGCGATCCATTGTTCTTAGCAATGCCAAGATTGCCTGATCAAGTACCGTTCCCTACAGGAAACGAAAACGATCCAGAAACAGGTGTATCAATGCGTATGTATTACGGAAATCTATTTGGACAAAATCAGATGGGGATGATCCATGATGCAATATGGGGAAGTACACTTGTATCAGAATATGCGATGGCGCTCGTATTTCCTCTATAACCTGATGATTAACAATAGGGGCAGCCATGCCCCTTATTTAAAAGGAAGAATGTTATGACAATACAACCTAACTACCCTATGGTTAACCTTGGTAACCTTTATGTCCAAGGTGGTGCGCTTTCATTTGTAAGCGGCACTAGTATTACAATTGCCTCCGGACAGTTTCGTGATTCAACCAATGTTAACGACATTGTGTTATCAAGCGCTGCAACTATTGTGGCATCTGCTAACGGAGCTAACGGATTAGACGTTGGCGCATTAGCCAATAGCACTTTATATGCGGTTTATGTAATCGGCGATTCTACTGGATTTAACGCTACGGCTGGCCTTTTATCAACTAGCTTTAGCGCTCCAACATTACCTGCTGGTTATGATATGTTCCGCCGTATTGGAGCTGTTCTAACAAGCGGCGCTGCTGCAATTCTAGACTTTAGCCAAGCTAGTCGCACTATATGGTATGCTGCTGCTATTGCAACTGCTGTAACAGCTGGTGCATCTACTACTTTTGCTTTAGTTAACGTTTCAGCAATGGTACCAAGCGCTGCAAGTTCTGTAATACTAGAGGCAGTTTTAACAGCTGACGCTGGCGCAACTCGTACTGCTGCTTTTAAAGCTAGTGGCTCAAGTTCAGCGGCTGGTCAGGTTGTTATGTCGTCCCCTGCTAGTACGGTTACTAGTACATCTTTAGTATGTCCTTGTTCAACTATAACAGGTACAACAGGCGTTGATTACTTAGTTTCAAATGTTGCGGCTGCTTTGGCAGTTTCTGTATTTGGCTATGTAGATCAATTATAAGGAGCACTTGTCCATGGCTTATCCTGTCACACTGCTTATTTCAGAGGCATTTTATACGTCAGGAATCGTCTCAAGAAATTTTCAGCAAGTGGCAGGAGACCAGGAGCAAGTAGGCTTTTTAAAACTAAACGAAATCTTGTCTGATACTGCAATTGAAGAAGATATGATCCCTTATTTTACGACATCATATGACTTTAATGCAGTACCTGGCCAAGAAATGTATTTTATTCCAAACCTATCTGATCCTGAAACTTTAACATTCTTTATTAATACCATTCGGTATCAAATGAGAAAAGAATCTCAAGATTTGTATTTTGGTGCAGCACGCGCAGAAAATGTTGAATCATTGCCTTATAATTGGCATTGCGAGCGTTGTTTAGGTGGCTGTAATTTATTTATCTATTTCTTTCCGGACACTGCTTACCCAATGCAATTAACAGGGCGCTTTAGATTGCAAACAGTAACTATTAATCAAGACTTATCGTTAATACTTGATCAGTATTATATTAATTATTTACAATACCGTTTAGCCGACAGATTGTGTACAGCATACAATTTCGCACCTTCCCCATCATTAACTAAACAACTACTACAATATCAACAAATGATCTCCAAGCGTTCAAGCCCAATGGATTTAAGGATTAATAAAACTTCTACTTTTAATTCGGGCAACTCGATCAATTACGCGCAAGTAAATCTTGGAAAGGGCTGGACTACCAATTAATTAAGGGATACTCCATAAATGAGACAAACACCCAACGCCAAACAAGAGCCCGTAAATGTAGTGGGAGGTTCAACCTTCGGTAGATATAAGAAAATCTCAAGTGAAAAAACATACAACATGTTTGTTTCTGACGAATGGCTAGTTAACACCGCTGGGTATCAAAAAGTTTATGAATTACTTCCGGATGGATTAGGCCGTGCTATTTTTACTAGTATTCGTGGTAACATTTTGATCATAGTAGTAGACAGTTTTGTTTATTCATTAAACGAGCACCTTGTACCTACTTTTGTAGGAATGTTGGGAACTGAAAGAGGTGTTGTATATATAGATGAAAATTTAAACTCACAGATTTGTATTGTAGATGGGTTAAATGCTTACATCTATAATTATTCCCTGCCAGGCACCAGTTTAACGGTTCAAACTGGATTAGGTAACCTTATCCCAAATTATGTAGAGTATCATAATACCTATTTCCTTTTTGGAAATGCTGACAGAACTAGTAATGGCTCAGCTTGGTATGCTTATAAATACAGTACACCAACCACAATAATACAAGCAACTCCTGGACAATTTGCCTTACAAACTAAACCTGATTATGCATTAGCTATAGTAAGGCTGCCAGGGCAAGGCGCTAACGTTTTAGTTATGGGTACATCAGTTTGTGAGATATGGACACAAATTGGCGGCCTTCAAAATTATAGACGTAATAACACCATAAACATTGATTATGGTTGTGCCTCGATTTCAACCATTGCAACCTCAGATAGATATGTAGCGTGGCTCGCTATTAATGAAAATAATGCACCAACTATTATGGTGTATACTGGACAAGGATTTAAGCCAATATCAACAGATGGTATTGATCACCAATTATCCCACATTAAATATGTAGCTGAATCAACGGCCATGTTTTATAGACAAGATGGTCATTTATTTTATCAATTAACATTTTATAATCCAGCTGATAATTTAACCATTCTTTATGATTTTAATACAGAAATGTTTTTTAATCTTAGTGATTACGCATTAGATTATCATCCAGCTAAAAATTATGCCTACTTTAATGGCAACACTTATTTTGTTTCATTAAATAATGCTGCTATTTATTTATCATCAACGGATTTAACTACATATAATGAAAATTTACCGACTATGATTTCAGATCCAACTCAAATATATGAGATCCAAAGGATTAGAATTTGTGATACTATTAGGGAAGATGATAGTAGTCAATTCAGGCCAAACAGTTTTGTGTTTACAATTGAACAAGGCAACGATAAAAATGTTACAGGATTATCAATAAATAGCCCTGGACAGGATTTACTAATAACTGAGGATTTATTTACTCCACCTGACGATACTATATACACTGAGGCTGGACAACAAATGGCAGATGAGGATTCTAGTGATATAGCATCACTTACGATCCCATATCAACCTAGGGTTGATTTAACGGTCTCAAGAGACAGCGGTGTATCCTGGAGCAATACCGTCTCTAGAAATTTAAACCCTATAGGAATACGTCAGAACATTCTTAACTGGGAAAATTTAGGAGCATGTAATAGTTTAACTTTAAAATTAAGATTTTGGGGATTAAGCCGTTTTGTAGCTAATAACGGAATGGTGGTGTTGTATTAATGGACTTACCAACATACATACAAAATGACAATCAAGAAAATTATAACCAAGAATTAAATCAAACTTTAAGGGATAATTTAAGTAATAATGGTTGGGTTGTACCAGAGATAACGACGGCAAACTTAGCTATAATATCATCACAGATGCCAGATGGTACGCTTTGGTATGTAACCGACAGTACGCCGCCTATATTTGTTGGAAAAGTTAACGGTAGTTTAGTAAAATTTACAACTACTTCATATCCATAAGGAGCATAGATAATGGGATTTTTTAAAAGCGTAGGAAAGATGTTTAAAGGCGTAACTAAGCCTCTTATGGGAGCTGGTATGGGTTACCTGACAGGTGGTCCGATTGGTGGCTTAATGGGCGCTATGAGCGGCTTTGGTGGTAGCGGAGGAGGCGGTGGTGGCAATTATGGGGCTGGCATGGAATATTTAAACCAAATTCCAGGTATGGCTAGAAGCTATTTAAACCCCTACACCGAAGAAGGAAGAAAAGCTTATAACAGTCTTTTAGATCAATATAGTAATACCTCTACTACTAACCCAACTCAATTTCCAGCAGAATATAGCCAAATGGGACGTGATCCTACAGCTTTTATGAATAACTTAATGAAAGATTACGAGCCATCTAGGGGTTACAATTACAAACAAAATCAAATGCTAGGAGCTGCTAGAAATAGTGCGGCATCTGGTGGTTTTTCTGGAACCCAGTATGATCAAGCAAACCAAGCTGAAACAATTAAAGATTTACTTGGCTCTGATATGGCAGAGTATTTATCCAATGTTTTGAATATTCAAAAGTCTGGCTTAGAAGGTGAAGAAAGAAGATTGGCTGGGCGCGAAAGAGTATTAGCAGGGGAGGCCGGAAGAGGCGGCGATGCTGCACATGATTTAGCAAGTATATTGGGAACTAATTTAGGACAACAAGCAGGATTTAGATTTGAGGGTGAACGTCAAAGAAGGTTAGATCAAGCTAATAAAAGAAACAGCAGGATGGGTTTATTTGGTGATTTACTAAGTTCGAAAAACCAAGGCGGCCTTGATGCTGCTAACGGTAGACTTACTGACATGTTTAGCTCTCTTGGCGCACTTTTTGGAGGATAATTATGCCTATTACACCTATTAATTTTGCTGCCATTGATCCTATCGATTTTAAAGACGATATATTCTCTGGTTTATTAAAAATGAGAGAAGCGCAACACGCTGGCGAAAGACGTGGTTTAAAGAATGAGGGTATGCGTCACCAAAATTCTATCCAAGGCGCTAAGGCTCAATATGCTCCTGATATGGAAAAGTTTACTGCTATGTTACAACAAAACCAGGCTGAAAATTATAATAGGGAGATTGAATCTAAGATTGGGTTAAATCAGGCGCACGCAAATCATGCAAACAGTCAAGCTGCTGCTGAAAACAATAAACTTACGGATGCATCAAAATACGGAAAATATATTCCTGGATCTTTGGATAAGCTGCCTAAAGCTGAGCAGCATGATACGACAAAACGTATGAAAGATAATCTTGTTAAAGCCGAAAACCTCATACAAATGGGCAAAGAATTAAAAGAGTTTAAAAAGTTAATGAAAGAGCATCCTAATATGAGTGAGGCATTCAATAATATACTTTTGCAAAAAGAGCCAGGGATTATCTCTCAAGTATGGCGGAAGTTTAACGGAGATAAAAAAGGTCTTGATGCCCTTAATAAGGCACAAAAATTAGGTAACAGCGCTCTACTTAGGTATATGAATTCATTAGGCGGTGGCGCTGTAGGAAAAAGAGGTGTAACTGACTTTTTAGCTAAAATTATGCAATCAGCAAAAGTTAATCCTTTAAATACTGACGCAACTAATCAAATGATTATTGACTCACTATTAGAAGAAAACGCCTATGCCGATGCATGGAAGAAAAAGACTAAGGAAGGATTAGATTATCGTTTTCCAGTATATGACGATTACGATGACTTTAGGCCAGAAAGCAATAGTAGTAATGAGAAAGAGCTATCTTCCATGTCCGATGCAGAAATAGACGCCATAGCAGATGGTCCTGATAAATAGGGAGTAATTAAATGGGCATAACTAAAGAACAGGCTATAGCAGAAAGGGAGAGAAGACGCAATTTATCGTCTGGTGCACGCAGCTATTCATCTGTAACTAAAGAGCAGGCTATAGCAGAAAGGAATAGAAGAAGGGGGTTAGAATCCCAAGAGCCTCATCGCGAGACATCAATCGGCGAAGATATCAAGCCTGAAAGCGCTCCGATGCCACAAACAAATAATGATTCTGTTGGTAATCCATTCGTAAAAGCGTTATTGGCTGGTCTAACCAGCCAAAGAGCAGTTTACGAAGCACCAGTACACGGAGCATTACAGCCTTTATTAGAAAGCGGTTATTTAGGACAAGGTGTATCCGATTGGTCTAAAGAAAAAGCAAGGGAACGAGAATCAAGTCTTAAATTAGCTGGAGAAGACTATCCTCTTATAACAAATGGAGGAGAACTTATAGGTAAAGTTAATAGAGATATATTAGCGGCTATAGCACTTAAAAAACCTGTAGGGGCATTAGCAGGAAACATACCCACCAAGGCACTCGCAGGTATTCCAAAATGGCTATTAAATAGTAATTTAGCAAAAAATATAGTTACTGGTGGATTAACAGGTGGTCTTGAGGGGGCAACAGATTATGTTAATGAAGGCGAATCTAGATTAGAAAATTCAGGGAAAAAAGCCGCAGGTGGAGCAATTGCTGGGGGAGTTTTTAGTGGACTTCAATATGGTGGAAAACAACTATTAAAACTTGGTAAGTGGACAGCAAATCTTCCTAAAGCTTTTCCTAAAGGTGGTGCTAAAGAATTGGCCGACAAAATAGCTAAAGTCGATAGGGATGCTGCTAAAGATGCTGCTACTGAAGTGTATGACCGAGTAATAAGTGCTGCCGACAAAGCCAAAGTTAAAGTAGATTTATCTAAAATAAAATCTAAAGGCTTGTTAAGTGCTATGAATTCTGCTGAAAAAGAAACGCTTAAAAAAGCGTTGCCTAAAGTTAAAGAATCAAAAATAATATTACCAAATGGCAATAAATTAAAATCTATAACTCCTGGCGATCAAAGTTTTGGGAATGCTCATAATGTAAAAAAAGATTTAGATGATGCTATTGGCCGATTAGAAGGATTGCGGCAAACCACCAAAGTATCAAACCAATTAAATAAGCTAAAAAAAGGAAGGATTAAAGTTCAAAGCGCCATGTCGAAAGCATTAAAAGAAGCTGGTTTACACTCAGAGCTTGGGATGTTTAAGGAAGTAAATAAAACTTATGCAGACAAGGTGCTTAAATATAATCATCCATTGATTAAAAATTACTTAGGTATAACTAAAGGAAAAAAATCAATAGGAATTCCTACATTAACGGCAGAGGATTTTCTCAAGAAAGCTCATGGCGATAGTACCTTTAGGGCGCATTTTGGAAATAAATATCCAGAGATCGAGGTGAACCAGCTATTGCCAAAATATTTAAAAAGAGGCGCTAGTGCGCTTGGAATTGGTAGTGTTGGGGGATTTGGCTATCAGTTGTTTAAAGATAAATAATAATATTCTAATCATCTGTAGACGCCCAGCCAAACACTAGGGCACTTAAAATTAATCCTATAATATATATTATACACATTTTTAATCTCTTTTTTTTGTTAAAACTTTCCTGCTAACTTTAATATACCAACTATTACAAGCCCTACTGTTGTAGGAAAAATAAACGCCGTTAAAAGCGAGCCACCTATAGCGTAACCAAAGAAAATCTTTAAATCTTTTTCTAAGCCAGCTAAACCTTGTGCTAAATCATCTTTAGTGGCAACATGATCAAATGATGCATTTAATATATCTGAATGTATCCTGGCTTTTTCTGGAGCAACCCCAGAAGCAACCAATCTATCAAACGTTTTAAGTGTGTCTATATGTGCCATTTTTTCATCTCCTATTTATTATGGCCAAAAGGCTATTTTTAAAAGCAACGCAGTCATTGTTATTAGAAAGCCGCCGCCAAACTTTTCTATTGTATCAAATTTTGAATCTATTCTTTTTTCTAGACTATTTAAATCTTCTTTTGTTACTAAATCACTTAAAGCATTATTTAATGTATAAACATGGGCTTTAGCCTCTGTTTCATTTTGCCCACTTTTAATTAAGTCTTCGTAATACTTTAATGTATCTATATGAGCCATTTTCTCATCTCCTGTTTTATATACGAAACACCATTTTAATTATCATTATTACTAATCCTACAACCACGCCATATTGAATTTTTGTTACGCCACCTTCAATTTTGTTTATATCTTTTTCTAGTTGACGTATATCATCCTTAGTGGCAACGTTGTCTAAAGAAGAATTAGTTAGGTATACTTGCGCCCTAGCTTGATTCTCAGGAATAGCTGCTGCTATCAATTTGTCATATGCTTGTAAAGTATCAATGGCCATTTTTTCATCTCCTATTTTTATTTTATAAATGAAACGCTGCTTTTGCGCATAATAAAAAGATACCAACTAGCAGAGACCACTTTATAGTTCTTAAATCATCTTTTACGTCTTTTAAATCATCTTTAGTAGCTAAGCCACCTATACGATTATTTAATCCATCCATACGGCCAGATAAGTTACTAAGGGCATCATTTAAAGTATGCGCCTGAACTCTAGCTTGCTCTGGCACAACTCCACCTTCTATCAGCTTATCAAAATAAGTTAATGTATCCATTTACCCATCTCCTGTTTTTATTATTATTTTTATTAAATACAACTAATCAAAAATCCAAAAAATAACTATCACAGTTATTATCAATATTAAATCAAAATCATCCAACTATTTACTACCAATGAAATGCAATTTTTGAAAGTGGTATCCATAATGAACCAAAAAGAACAAAAAGCGCCCACCCAATAGTTTTTGTAAAGCCTAACTTATCAACAATCCTTTGTTCCAATTGTTGCATATCTTTATGCAAGTCTTTTTCTAACATTTTTAAATCTTCTTTAGTGGCAAATCCATAGAGTGCCTTATTTAAAGCAAATGCCTGTGTTTTAGCCTGTTCGTCTGGTATTCCACCAGATTTTAAATCTAAAAAATGTTGCAATGTATTGACAGTTTCCATATTATCCCCTACTTTCGATATCTTTTAATTTTTCTTTGAGTTTTTCTAATTCTTCTTTATCTACAAAATTACTTACTAACATATTTAATACTTCTATTACCTGTTGTTCCGGCATTCCGCCAGCCTTTAAATCTTGATATAAACGTATTAGTATACAACTTGTTACCATTTGTACTTACCCTAGTAGTTTATCACTTAACTATATCATAAATCAGAAGGTAGGTCAAGGGTTTTATCTTCCATGTATACAAAACATTACAACTGTTTTTACAATAAACACAAGCATCGCACTAATCATGGTATAGAATATTTTGTTAGTGCTACTTTTAACATCTTTAATCTCGGCCTTTACATCTTTTATATCGGCTTTTAATTCGGTTCTCAATGCTTTAATCTCGGCCTTTACATCTTTTATATCGGCTTTTAATTCGTCTTTAACTTGATCAATTTTGTTATCCAAGCCTTGTACTGCCACATTTAAAGCATCCGTTTCTGCAACTGCCTGTTCTTCTGGCACTCCGCCAGCCTTTAAATCTTTATAGTATTGCCACGCTGTATTAGTCATTTATTGTATATCCCCATGCAAATTTATAGTAGTTATATTCTTAAATTTTACTATACTAAAAACTGCAAAGCAACGGATGCCACAGCAAAGAAAGGATTCTAAATATGGCTCTCGACCCTAGATATATAACGGCTATTGATTTGTCTCCATATTTGGTAGACAAAGATTCGGGCGCACCCTTATCTAATGGGGTTGTCTCTTTCTGGCAAGATGATGCAAGAACTGTGCCAAAACTTGTATATGAGCTATCTGGCGCACCGCCTAATTACACTTATACGGCATTGCCTAATCCTATTATTTTAAGCAACGCTGGAACATTTCAGGATGCAGCAGGCAACAATATTGCTGTTTACTATTTTCCTTACGATTCACAGTTACCAGACGCAAACGTACAGCTTTATTATATTACTGTTACTAATTCAATGGGAACAGAGCAGTTTACTAGAGAAGCTTGGCCTAATATAGTAACCAACGAAAGCGAATCCCTAACACAAGCTAATATTAGCAATGGCTTGATTAACCCTCAGTTTGCAAACGTATCGTTTAGCCCTCCAACCCCGTTAATCATAACCTCTCCAGTAACAGGAACAGTTAGCACGGTAATAGGGCAAGGTTGGACGTTAAATTTAACAACGCTAGGGGCTGGTAGCGTAACAGTTACTAGAAATTCAATAGCAGGATCTTCGGCTTACCCGGGCAACCCGCCTTATACTTTAACAGTAACACCAAGTGCTAACGTTACAGGATTAACCCTTTTCCAAAGGCTATACCATAACCCTAACATTTGGTCTCCTCAGCCAGGAGGCACAAACGGTTACATTGCAACATCTATTTTATTAGCACCTCTTAGTTCTGTGACAATGCAATATGCACCATCAGTTGGTGCGCCCCAAGCGTTGCTTACCGCTAACAATGTGTTGGGTACTTATCAAGAATTTACAAACACGGTTCAATTGGCCGCAGCAAGTAATACTGACAATGCTGATGTGGGGTATGTTGATATAATTATAACATTACCAATTGCAGCTACTACTACTTTATCTAACGTTCAAGTTGCTGGTTTAGAAACAGATCTAACCAATGTTATTTTTGATCAAATCCCAGTTAACCAGCAAGTAGAAGAGGCTAATATTCCTGCATTAGAATATAAGCCTATTTCAAGCTATTTATGTGGGTGGGATTTCCCCTTAAATCCTTCCCAATTTTTAGGAACGACTGTTGCAGTTCAAGCAGTTGGTGCTAACAAATCTTTTTATGCCTGGGATCAAACAATAGTATTTCAATCGGCCAATAGTGGCGTTAGCGTTAATCGTGGTGGTAATGGTGAATTAGTATTAACCGCTGCTGCTGCTGTTCAACCTGCAATAGTCCAATATTTAGATTCAACTAAGGCACGAGAAATGTTGAATTCAAAGATGTCTTGTGCCATTGAAAGCAAAACCTCTAATTTAGCTGGAATAACCGCAACAATATCGTTATGGTATTGCACTGATGCTTCTTTACCAAGCGTAGTAGCTGGCACTAATAATTCTGTTGTCGCCACACTAGACGCTAATGGACATCCTGCCACTTTAAACGGCACATGGGTCGAGGTTCCACGAAGTGATTTAGGAAATGCTCAATTTACCATAAAGGCTAATGCCACTACTAATTTTAATTTTAATGGTTTTAGCGGTTGGGATATGAAAGGAGTAGCAGCTACTCAAACTGCTAATTTTTTTGCAATTGTAGTGGGTTTTGGGGCAATGACAGCGGCGGATACTATCTCGATTAATTCCGCAAGCGTTGTGCCGGGAGATATACCTACAAGGCCAGCACCACAATCAGTAATATCCGTCATGCAAGACTGTTTATACTACTATAGGAAATCATTTTCCAACAGTATCGTTCCGGCAACCGCATTAGGCGTTGGCACAGGCGAGTATTATTTCCCTGTTAATAATTTAAATGGAGTTGGTATTGGGTTTCCTTTGGAGTTTGAAACTGGTATGAGGGTCGTGCCAACTGTAACTACATACAACCCAATAAATAATAATGCACAAGCTTATAATTTAACTCAATCTGCTGATGAGTCAAGCACTGCTGTTTTAAATGCTACGCCTAAATTTGTTTGTATAACAACAGCTACTAATTTGGGGGGAAATCTTGGAAACATAAGGATCTTGCATTGGGTGGCAGATGCTCGTTTAGGAATAATTTAATTAATTTAGGAGAATTTTAATGGCAACAAATTATAATGTAGATAAGACTAAAAGTGGTGTAAATGGATTTGGTTTGCCATTTTGTAACACTATTTATTCTGTAACACTAACAGCAAGTACTGATACTACAGTTGCAGTTCCATTGACTGCTGCCGTAGGAGCTCCAACAGCCACAACCTTTAATAAATTTATGGCTGTATTTTCATACTCTAATGCTGCTAATGTATTTGTTGCTCTTAACGCAACCGCCACTGTTCCAGCTGGTAATACTTTTGCAGCAACAACAGCAGAGCTTAATCCAACTGCTAAGATGGTTAAATCAACCGATGTAATACATTTTATTTCAAGTGGGACACCAAGCATTACTGTTGCATTTTACGCTATACAGGAGTAATAAATGTCTACAAAATTTAGTCAATTTAATCCTGTTACAACGGTCGCCGAATCTGGTGATACTGTTGTCGGCTTAAGAAATGGTGCTAATACCATATTTAATGCTCAAGCATTTGCAGCTCTTCCTTGGGCTACTTTAGCTGTTGGACAAGTTTTGGTTATTAATAATGGCTATTTTCTAGCAAACACTGCCAATGCTATTTATACACTTCCTACCGTTGCAGTTGTTGGGCAAGTCTTACAAATTATAAACCTCTCGACTTTCACCGTTACGATAGCACAAAATGCAGGACAACAAATTCAATTCGGTAACATTGCATCAACTTTAGGTGCTGGTGGTTCTGTTGCATCATCTAATATTGGTGATTCCCTAACTTTAGTATGCAGCGTTACTAATAATAACTTTACACTTTTAGGCGCACCACAAGGAAATTGGGTGGTAACTTAATTTATTAAGGGATTAATTTATGACAATAAGTAACGCACTCAATGCCGCATTTGCTGCTAACCAATTAATATATGCATCATCTGCAACCCAATTAGTAGGGTTAGGAACAGCTACAAATGCAATATTAGTTACAAATGCTGGTGGGATCCCAAGCTTTCAAGCTACTATTCCATTGTTGGTACAACAAAATATTACCGAGCTTGGAGCTATTGCATCTATTGGTGCTCCTTTAAATCAACAATTCGGTGGGACTGGCATTAACAATACTGGAACGATTACTCTTGGCGGTAGTTTAACAACAACAGGTGCTTATAATTCTACCTTTAATATGACGGGAACTACTAGTATAACGTTTCCAACAAGTGGAGTTCTAGCTACAACTGTAGGGGTTGGGGTGTTAACGGTTACAGGAACTCTTAATAAAATTTCCTGTACTGGAGGGCAAAACCCAGTAATTAGTATAGATCCAAATTATGTTGGGCAAACTAGTATTACTACACTTGGTACAATTACAACAGGAGTATTTGAGGGCTCTGTTATTAGTTTAGCCTATGGAGGAACAAATGCTAACCTTACCGCTTCTAATGGCGGCATATTTTATTCAACCGCTACAGCTACCGCCATATTGTCTGGAATTGCAACCGCAGATAAAGTGTTGTTATCAGGCTCGTCTACGGCACCATCATGGTCAACCGCTACATATCCTGCAACAACGACTGCAAATCAACTTTTATATTCTTCTGCAAATAACACTATAACAGGGTTAGCTACTGCTGCTGATAGCGTGCTTGTTACTAACATAGATGGAGTGCCTAGCATTTCAGGAACTTTACCGTCTGCTGTTCAACAAGGCATTACTGAGCTTGGAACGATAACTTATATGATTGAGCCATTAGGAGCTGCGTTCGGAGGAACTGGAGTAAACAATGGTGCCTCTACTATTACTTTAGCAGACAGCTTAACGACTACTGGTGCTTATCCGGTCACATTTAATTTTACTGGTATTACCGATCTTACTTTTCCTCTTTCAGGCACACTAGCTACAGTTGCTGGGATACCATCTCTGCCGTTAGTTACATCTCAAGGGGGATCTGGTCTCGTTAGCCCAACTGCACACGGAATATTAATTGCCGAAGGAGCAAGCCCTTTTAATCCTATTGCATTAGCCGCAGGCCAATTATTAATTGGAACAACAGCCGGCGATCCAGTCGCTGCTACTTTAACCCAAGGAACAGCATTAACAATTACTAGTGCAACAGGTGCGATCACAATTGGCGTAACAAATAATCCATCTTTACCTGGACTGGCAGGTGTTACTTTACCACAAGGTAATACTGCGGCTCGTGCTGGTGCGGCCGGAACAATGAGGTTTAATACCCAATCCGGAGTTTTTGAAGGTACTGCAGATGGCACCACCTGGGATACTTTTGAATCATCATCTACTGGTGTTACGAGTGTTGCAGGAACG
>Ga0302268_1001114_pt1 | contig 15658 bp, 8 predicted proteins | sample III_Bog_E2_1_FD_194554 | JGI IMG/M metagenome (GOLD analysis project Ga0302268, IMG submission 194554) | Peat permafrost microbial communities from Stordalen Mire near Abisko, Sweden - III_Bog_E2_1 | ecosystem: Environmental > Terrestrial > Soil > Wetlands > Peat | place: Sweden: Abisko...
TACTACATATTATATATTACGATGATATATCTCATAGATTTCCATTTCTAAAAATATCATTAAAATGATTTCTAATTGAAATCATTAGAAAGTTTGTAAATTTTTAATATTTTTACACATCTGATATTGCTTTTGAAATCAATGGTTTGTTAACAAATAATGTATTTTCACAAATTTATAATTATCTGATTATTTATAAAGAATATTTCATAGATCATACTCATCCTGCAAAACCTAATCATTATATCTGTCTTCGTAATTGTACTCATACTCATATTTACTATCATATTATGGATAATTAATTTGATTGACAGTTAAGTTTTCTCTACAACCAATTCTTCCATGCAAATAGAAATCACTGATATCCTCCTCGACATCGATTATTTTTTTATCCACTTAGACTTTTATTTTTGACGTTTCTCCTGACATATCAACAGGGACATAGTAACGCTATTGCTTCATTTTCTCAAGGTCTAAATGAGCCATTTCATTGTATTTATTTGGCTGTAGAAATTTACGCTTTGATTTTTTTTTTTTTTTTATTCATAGTCATCATATTTCTTATAAGCTTAAATGAATATAATGTTCAACAATAGGATTATAGCAAAACAATTTTTAAACTTAAATTTATATGCATTTAAAAATGATGACCGCTTCTATTCTTAATTTTAAGAAATATATTTGTCAACAATAACTAATCAATCTTCAATAGGTGTTTTTTTTTTTCTACAGTTTGATAAAATTTAGGATATTTTTTAAAAAATATCTCTGCTTGAAGCAGTGATAGGAGTCCTACAGTAGTAAATGGAAACTTTAATTATTATTCAATACTAAACATTTTGGTGGCTATCAAGTCACTCTTTTTTGCTTTTTTTTACGGCTGAAATAAACTTTTAGCGTAAGGTCTTTGTGACATTTTGAACTGTGCGGAGTGTTTCGTTGATTACATTATTAGTGTCTTAAGACAGTGTTTGCAGGCGTAAATTCATTTTGCTTTCAGATGGATGCGGGATAGTATATCCAACAAACTCTACATTTGCTTGACCAGACAGGATAATTCTAAGAATGTTTCCGAGAGTGTGATCCTCATTGTTGAAGATGTAGGTAGCACAGTGCTTGTCATTTTGTTCTTGTTGAATGATGAGACCTTATTATTGCCGATTATCTTGCAAAGGAAGTTCTTCTTCGATACTGGATGAGTCAGAAACCACTTCCTCCTCTTCCGAGATGTTGTGTTAAGAGTCAGACATTTTTATTATAATTATAAATGCTAAAAAAATATTGATGATAAGAAATGATTTGAATAGTTACAAATTTATTAGCAACATTTCCCTTTCCAAATGCTAATATAAAAAATAATATTTCCTGAAATTGATAAATTAAATGAGTTAATGAAAAAATACAAATACTATAATAATCTATGAAAATCTAACAAATAATTACCGCTTTATTGGTTTTATCTCTGCTGATGACTATAGGCTCATGTGCTTTATTGATCTTTATTGTAAAACTGGGATACACTAACTTTACATCAATCAATGGCAAGCTCAATTTAATTACACTTGGCGAACAATGCACAATATCTTATTTCATTCTGTAGTACGGAGAAGCACTCAATCTTCATATTAAAATAGCCTTTATTTCTTCCTTTTTAAGTTTTCTGCTTTCTATTTTGGTATTTTCTCTAATTTACTATTTTATTTGTCGAAATCATAAAGTTTTCAACCATAGAATAAGTTAATAAACAGGGATATCATCGAATCAATCATTTTTTCACTTTATGAAATAGGCTAATGATTCATTCTTTAGGGCTAAAGGCCAAATTAATGCTCTTTATATTTTTCTAGCGATTGCCTTGCTATTTTCTTTTATTCCTTTAAAGATATATGCTCAAATAGAGATAGATTCTATAAATTCAGTTTGTTTAATCAATTTTAACAATAATGAGATACTTCTAATAACTGTTCTAAGTATAATCACTTTTTCTTTAACCGGTGTATGCTTTATCCTTGGACTTTTTGTAAATTAACAATTTTATGCTTGGGTTAGGGAAATAGAAGGGACAAGTGAAAGTTATCAACGCCAAATGCAAAGAATAATCCAATAAATTCCTCAATCTGAGAGAATATTACATTAAAATGGCGCTGATCGTGAATTAGATTTACAATAGCTTCCTAAACTCAACTAGTCCAAATACAAAAATGATTAAATTTGTTATAAAAAGAAAGAATAGACTTTCAGAGGATAAATAAATCAATCATATATTAAAAGAGTTTAATCGATTATATACGACCCTAAAAAAGATCTTTTATTATAATCGGTAATTAATCACTTCTGATATTCAGTGATTTTGTATAATGATCTGAAGAATTGAATTTAAGTTAATCAATAAATGTAAGTTAATGTACCCTTTATCTATTAATTTTATTAAATCTTCAAGAGATGGACCATCATAAAATTCGTTAAATCAAATAGTATTTAATCACAAATGGAATTAAACGTCATAAAAAGATTAAATAGTAGGGAATCACAAATAAGAGGAGAAGCTAATCTGTGGGAACATTTTTTGGGTTGACCGCATCTATTTTGGAAAATATTAAATTTTCCAAATGTCCTCCTTTGCTAATTAGATAGAAAGTTAAGAAAAAAAGCTCATCATAGTCAATTGGACAATAAAAGCTTTCTTCTTTCTATCACAGCAGCCTGAAAACAACTATGTATCATACTCGATAAATGTTTCTGCCCATACAAAAACATCGTAGCTTAGTTCAAGATGAAGTACACTTCGGAAATAATGAATTGGATGAGATAAAATGTAAGCACAGAACAAAAAAGATAGCAGCATTTATCAATCATAACTCCGATTATAATTCTTTGAAAACTGTATAAAATATAAACCTAAAAAGCCAAAATCGACTTCACAATGAAGTAAATTTTTAAATAACGGCTAATCGGCTGCCAATAATAATCAAAAGATAAGAAAGAAGAAAGCAGAGCCTAGCTGTCTATGAAGCCAAACAATCGTCACTTTCTCCACTATCCTCAAAATAGATGCCTAAATAATAGATTCCTATGAAAACATTAAAAATTAGAAACAAACCTTTGGAATGCAAGGGTAAGATTTGTGGATGGGAAGTGCTTGAACTAAATTAATATTGATTTGTCGTAATAAAATATAAGGATAAAGAATTGAATTAACTTATTGAATGACTCAACCCTTATTTATAGGATTGTTGATGTAAAATTGAATTCAGGCAATTAATCAATCAGCAAGAGTATTGTCAATAACTTAATTATTTATGATTCTAGTGTCAAATTAATTATTTTTTATAGATCTACTCTAAAATATGAGCACAAAAGATAAAAAATCATTCTTGTGCTGAAATTAGACTTTCTGTACCCTCTGGCTTTATACAATTCACAATTGCCAAACACAGTGCCAAAAAAATAAAGACCAATGAAGTAATAAGAGGAACTCTAAAATAGCTATATTTGTGCATTGTATCGTTGAGAGTGCTAAACTGAAAGGCCAATATTGAAGCAATACTACATGGAAATAAATGTACAAAAGATTAAATAAGGCTAGCCCTGAGACTAATTGCAGAAATTTAAAATGCTCAACAGCTTTGGCAAACTTGAACTCCGAAGTAATTATAGTAATGGCCAGGAGACTGAACAAGGTGAAAACATACATGACAAAGATAGGTACAAAGATTCGAATGATGACCACAAAGAAGGCCTTATCATCTCGAAGCAATTCAACGAGGTACCATATTTAAAAAGAAATCATCATGGCAGCGCAGACAAGATTGATGATACGAATAATGAGTAGCCAAGTCTTTAGTTCCATTAGTTATTTTAATCATAATAAAGAGTTGATTATTTGTCATATAATAATAGTTATTGCTGCTATTTAAAGATTAAATCATTAGACGAATGGAAGCCTGCTTTATCTAGTCTTATATTTTAGATTCCTAATAAAATCATTAAAAAATCATACTATTTGCAAATTCATCCATTTCTGCCAAAGAAAGGCTCCTTGATTCCTTCAGGATGAATGGGTTCGGCATCTTCGACTGCAATGGAACTAATGGAATTCATTTAAGCTTAATTATGTTCCTACTCATTATCAAATACATAAAACAAAGGAGGTTTTTGTTATTTGTTTTCACTATGAGTAGCCTCCTCATCTTTCGTTTATTTTGAAAAGGTACCGAATAAACTGGTTCTTTTGTTTAGTTTACTTTTCATTACATCTTAATTTTTGCAAAAGGTAAAAAGTTTTTTAGTTTTTTGTCTCGAAAACTCCATACTGTTATTTTATTTATCAAGAGAAGCAAGCTGAAAATTGGTGGTAGAAGCTAAATAACTTTGACTCTCACTTTCTTCTTCAATCTTTCCAAGAGGAGGTTGAAGATTTTCTTGCACTATTTTTTTTTTAGATTGGTTAGTTGTCTTACGCTTGATTGGAAACATTTTCTTTTGCTTTGATAGATTACCCTTGAAATAGTCCAAGTCTGATGCTGTAAATTTGAGCTGTTATTACTCGGAGCTGTCTTACTGATCGTCAGATTAAACTTAAAGTTCTTTCACCGCCTCCATGGCCTATTATGACTGTGATTGTTCTGAAAGTAGTTACTCCTCTCCATTATCTTAAAATTTTCCGGAGTAGAAATTAAAGTTAGCAGTACCATATGATTCATCAGTATCTTGGGTATCCATCATATGATCTTTATTTTTGTCCTTTTATTTTTCCTTCTCTAATTCCATCAGTAGGAAATGAGATTGTTTACATGAGCCAGAACTCCTTTTCGGTGTCACCTCAATTTCCATGGGTGTTTAAATGAGTGGGTCTTCTAAATGAGATAAATGGTCGCTTCCTGAATCACTACGTTGACAAACAAGTCTCATCAGATCATTACTGCTTTGATTGAGATCAGCGTCTTTGGTTTATATTCTTAAAGAGCTACTTGGCATAAATGTATTTCCAAAAGTATCTGCAGCCATGAATTATCTTGACTATGATTGAGAATTGACTCTAGCAGAGGGAGGGAAGACCAAAATTTTAAGCTCATCTTCATTCATGGAATGCTCACTAATGGCATCAGTTAAAGAAGTTGCATCTGGATCGCAATTATTGCTAGATATCATAACCTGCTTGGCTTTTCTGCTACGCTACTTTAATGAACGTTGCTTAAAGCTTGCTGGCCTATCTTATATAGAGCGATTGTTTGCGCTGAAGTCAAATCCAGATATTTTTCGAATCATTTGAGGGTCAGTATTAATGTGAGGGGTTGGACTGTTAATGTTTGATGATTAATTCTCAGTCTCGACGGTCTGATAATCATTATTTGTATCATCAATTCGCTTATTGGTATCTGAAAAGCATCCCTTCTGCTCCTGCCCAGCTTTAATCGAACTAATTACTTTAGATAACAGTTAATAATACTTATCCTAACGAAGTTTAATCTAGGCCTGGTCAACTTAGTTTTTCTTCAGGTGGTAAAGAATTGCATATGCATTCATGAGATCTCCATTAGCTGCGGTCTGCTCTTTTAGTAACTTCTTTAAAATGTATCCTGCTGTTTCATATTTGCCATGGCTCATGCTTTACAGAAAAACATCTAATTTACGCATTTCACGCTATTGATTGAAGAGTTTCATCTGTAAACCACTATCCTATAGGAACATTTGACTGAACTTTTAAAGCAATTTGTGTTGAGAGTTTAAGGACAGCTTTAGCAGATGGGGATGCTCAGGACTTTGTTTGCTATTGATCTAAAATTTGCTGAAGGGTGGAATTAATACCATTCCGTTTTTTTTGCATAAAGACATATATAAATTGAAATTTGTAAGCTCGTTACCTTATATTTTTATTAGGATTTGTCCTTCAATTGGTAATTGCCCTTTTTTGAACTATTCTGCCAAAATAAAATCAGCATTATAAGCAAAATTTCCTCTATTTTTGCGAGTAAAAGCTATGAGTTCCTATGGATCATAGGCTATGGTATTTAGTTTAACTGTTAGCATTATATTTTGGACATTTTAGTTACTGAACTACACAAAATTGCTCTTACTGAAAGCCAAAAAGAGAAGAAAAAGTAGAACTTGACAGTGATTCAGGTATTCAGCCCTGTCTTGCTGGAGAAAAAGGCTCCACATGTTATTTACCTCCTCAAGGAAGAGTGGGTATGTCATCATCAACTGAGCCATTAAATAAGCTAGTTAATATACGTTTTAAGTTTATCCTTTTTCAATTTCGATCAACACTTCTTCCTATATCCCCTTTACATTTCTTAAAACAGTCAGTTCAGCATGAAGCTTGTTTCTAAGGTGGAAAAAAACACAATCTTGCTCATAATTACCCAATAGTTTGCAGTTAAAATATCGAACGATATAATTGCTCATTTGCTCAAGGGCGTAGTACTAGCAGGAGAAGAGAAAAGTTGAGTTGATGAGAGTGTTAGTCAAAATGGTTTTTTTTTATTTTAGCTTTGTAAAAGTCTCACTAAGCATTTTTGCCAAATAGCCCATCTTTTTAAGTGAATAATCGAAAAAAAGGGTTAATATTTGTTGGGACTCATCATTTGAATGGTTGAAATGATCGATCACCTCGTCTTCTTCAGCAAACCACTTCTATAAAGGACAGGATTTGACTTCAATCTTTTCACAACTTTTTAATGTTGTTAGTTTAGATCTGATTAGAATCACTCTGCAAGAGATAGTACTTGCGTATTCTGGTTGACAAGGACAAATCCGTAGATGAGTCATCACTACTTCGGTTGATATAGATAGAAATTTGGTTAATTCGCCATTATCTTTACTGCTATCAATGAATAGTTTAAAATTTAAATGTGGATAGTTCCTTTGTGTAGACTTGAAATAATCTACGGTGCCATAAAATACAATTCCCTTTTCAGTGATGCTTACTTTCACATATTTTTGTCGAGTCACAATATGTTGGAGTCTATGAATGATTTTTTCACCCATCTATGCGTCTCTTCTCACGAAAATGACTCTATCCTCCAATCCTTTCTGTTCAAGCGAATCATGAAGTTCAATGAGACTGCGCATACCCTTACTTTCACTGCCAACAATAACGACACTATAATTTTGTTTTTCAATCTTATTTATGAGGCTTGTTTTGCTTAATACCTTTAGGATGCGAACATTTCTAATTGATTTTTAAACTCTTTTACCCATTTTAAGCAGATAGTCCATCTCTTTTTCCTTTTCATCAAGTAGAAACAACACTTTTTCTATTCTAATTTGCAATCCGCATGGAGTACAAAGACCTTCACCACTCAGTCTCTCTACAATTTCTAGTATGTTTTGGAACAATACGACCTCAATGGCGTATTTCTGCAACATCATCTCTGTTCTTTTAGGAATGATGTATTGTAATTTGTCGCAGAAACAGAGGATAGTTAACTTATGTTGACTTTCTTTGTGCTAGGCAAAAGCATGGATTTTGAGGGCTAATTGCTCTAGCTCATAGTTACTACAAACAAGGTAAGGATGAGTGCACAAAGATCGAAGGTAATGGTCAATACGATCATAGCACCATACTTTAATCCCATAATAGTTAAAGGCATTAAGGTAGTTTTTGACATATGATTCGTGAAATTTTTATAAGACCAGCGGAACAGGGCATTGCTTGTTATCATATTCAAGTTAGAATACCATTTTAGGGCTGCTTATTAAATCTGACTCGCTTATCAAGGGTATTCCTTTGAACTGTTCACTAACCATGTGCTACAACTAAGGGGCGTCTTCTATTAACACTACTTTATGGTGATTCTGAAGAATAAAGTTCCTCTTGTGATTTATGCAAGAGAGGGGAATGACGATTTTACCATCAAGAGGAGAAGGCAAACTGTTCAAATTTAACACTGATGAGTATATGTCTTCTTGTGGAGGCGTCCATTCATAAACGTATATCTTTTGAGCTTGAGCTAAAACTGATCCCATTTTTTTTAGTTTCAATATTAAGTTTCGAATTTGTTTTCTTCTAATAGAAGGCACTCTTTACCGACAGACAATAAAATGATAAAGCATCACATTTGATACTGTTTCTAAGCTAAACAAGAATTTATGAATTACTGAAGATTAAAAATGAAATAAAAAGAGTCTTTTATTTTTCTATAGGGCTACTATGCAAACGGTATAGAGTATATTGATGTTTAAAACGCCAAACATGAATATAGCTTTAATTTTCAAAGTAAAAGGCCTTATTATATAGACTCCTGAAATATGAGTTTTACTGATGATATAAATACTAAATTAAACATTCTTTTGTTGACTTATTTGCTTTTAAAAATACATTTTATTCATTACTTTCAAAAACATCCAACTCATATAACAAATTATACAATCGACCCACCCTATGGACTTGACAAGCTTCGATAAATCTAGTTAATTTATTCTTCCCTAGCCAAAAAGAATTTTTAGCTTGAGTTAAGATCAAAAAATTTATCTACAATATCATCTCCCCAAAGGTTTTGCCTTCATTTCATAGTCAAGTCTAAAGGAAAGAAAAAGAAAGACTGCAAGCAAAGAGTCAATAAATATTGGCCTCAAAGATATAAAATAACCTTCTGCTCTTCAAGTTGGATGTTCTAAAGAAGAAAGATCTCAAAGACCGATTCGAAAAGTTGTTTCAGAACAAAAGAAAAAGAAGGAAAAACAACTTCAAAGATGTATGAGTTAACCGTAAAAAAATCATATAGAAAAGCCATCATAAAAATAAGAATAATCTTCTTCGAATCGAGATTTGAATTTAAATCTTAAAAAAGATGCTGTTTAATCTGGACATACTTAAAACTCCATAATCCAAGATAGAGAATAAGAAAAGTACAATAGAGAATAGAAAATATCAAAAACTAGTCACCCAAGTGATGATAATGATAATGAATTTTAAGAAAAAAAACAGATTAAGACACCAACTAAACTATAAGCAGTTAAATTGGTGAGTGTGAATAATATCAATCCTTGTTTTTTAGAAGAGTTTTATATTCTGCAGGATTTAAGGGAGCATGATGCAATTTAACCTTTTCTATGTCCAGTTGATTAAATTCGTGATAGTGCTCCGGACTATTATAACATAATAAAGTAACCTATCGATTTGTAAACCATTGAACAAAAACTTTACTCTCAAGAGTACACAGATCCAATTGAGTTTCATCTCGACATTGAGAAAATGTTAGCAAACAGTCGAAACTATAACTAGGGAAACGCTTGTATGATAAAATTGACCAATCAAATACAAAAATTTTACTAGAAATTGTTAAAAAAGAATAAGCCATCGAAGGGAGAAACTATAAAATAGAATGGTCAACGCTCAGGTGTAAAGAAGGAAAGAGGAAGGACAAATAAAAAAGAAACAATTGCAATGAAAAAGCAAATGAAGGAAAAATGATAAATAACTACAATTAATTTAATAAAACTCATTTCTTACTTTTGGGATATTCTAGTACCCGAAAATTATATCGGTTATACATTTCTTAATAATTTATAATTTCATTAATTCTTTGACAAATTATAAATGTTTGTCACCAAGCAAGAGCTGATCACTGCTTTAGGCACCTTCCAAAACAACAGAGAGAAATAATACTATAATTCAATGTGCCTTTTATTTAAGCAAATGAAAGTCCCTTCATCTGGAGATTGGCTTTAGAGTCATAAGTAGGATCATCAGGCTTTTGGCAATTATCGCCTTCCTTACTACAACCAGGTGACTCCTGAAAGAAGAACCATTTATTTTCAATAGTTTGGGCAATTTAACTAGGCTTTTATTCGATAGCTTCGTAAATTTTGCTAAATTTTCTATCCTAAAATAATAGTTAAATCTTTGCCTGTCTTACAATTTGAAACTTAATTAGCTTAAATCACAAAAAGGAAGAACGTTTATGGAAACCAATACTTAGCTCAAGATATATTGGCTTATATGGAGAAGAGAGTACCAAAAGATGCTTATTGCGTTATGGGCATCACGCTGCAGGATATTTATCCTGGGCAAAATTGGAATTTTGTATATGGATGGGCCAAATACAAGGCAAGAGTCGGTATCTTCTCGTTTCTACGGTGGGACGAAGAATATGCAGCAGGCTAAACCAAATAAATCGATTGGAATCTCATTCTATATCCATCAATGCGCTGCATGGTTCATTAAATAGGGCACATGTTTGGTATCACCCATTGCGTTTATTACAGATGCCTAATGAATGGGTTCAATCACATAGAGGAAAACTATTTAAATCCCTTATAATTTTGTCCAATTTGCTTTCGGAAGATAATCACCAACATAGGGTTTGATCGGACTGAAAGGTATCAAAATGTGATTAACTATTGTGAAAAGTCTGCACAGAAACAGTTAAAAAAAGATGAGTTGCTTTATGAATAATTGATAAAACTAAGCAAGAAGCCACCAATCATAGCATAGAAGATAGAAAAATTAATTGTAAATCCCAAAGTACAAACATTTGTAAAGCCCAAAGTACAAACAGCCGTAAAGCCCAAAATTGATAGAGGCAAGAGTTTGCAAGTAGGAATAGGCAGACGCTGATCTACGTTGCCTTTGGTTAATTTTGTTTGTTTATAAATTCAGATGCCAGTATAAAATCATTACAAATCCTTTCCTAGCTGTTTAATGCATTGATCAATAACTTCAGACAATGGGCTTTCTTTATTACTAAAATTAATTTTCTGGATGGCCTCGTCGTTTGTTGCAATCATAATAATATTCAGCACAAATGCTTCCTTGATAATCAAAAGAACTGCTGCCATTTCTGGTTTTGTGATATATTTTCCGAAAATCTGCACAAAGGCCGCACTGAATATATAAAGCAGAATCCAAATAGATCCTGAACTTTAACGTTCGTTACTAAACTGCATTATCTGACTTTATAGGTAATGTAAAGTTCTAACGTTAGGAGTCAATCTTTGTACAAGGCTCAGTCGACATTGATAACTGCCCATGACAGAACTGTATATTGATAATGCCTTGGACAGCATATGACCAATTTTATCACTAGGATTGCTTGACTACTCTTTGTGGTGTGACCATAAATCATCTGCCAACTCATTCAACATTCCAGGAAGTACCTCATACAGATTATTTTCCAGCATGTTGCGAAACTCTTAAAAGAACTGTTCACTGGGATAGTTATAGGTTTCATCATTTTTATTGACGAGTATAGCTCTACCCATTCGCGCAAGCTCCAATCTTGTTTCCTATATTTTTCTAAGAATTTCTCGATATTGTTTTTTAACCAATTTGCGTGCAATTTTACTGATATGAGGTTCTAGGGCATATATAATTCTATGCCGATTGCGCCACAGCTATTATCGTAGTTGTTGGAGGTCATGACCAATAAATTGGGTTTGTATCCTTTTCAATCTTAATTGATGAAGTCGTACCTTTACATGGTAAAATATAAATAATCATAATCATACAATTTCTATTCGCAATATTGTTAAGCGAATTTGTAAGGCCAAATTTTCTTTTAGATGATAGGAAAAAAATACATCAATTGATAACTTAATGATATTGTTATGCTTACAATCAACTGCTTCTTTGTGGACAGTCTACGACTATAGAGCCTATGTTTAGAGCTTATTCATCCAAAACATTATCATTGTTAGTGATAATTAAGGCAATGGTACCTTGCGCGAGAAGTTTAAATTGTAACAATTCATCCATTTAGGCTTAATGATTCGTTTGCTTGGCTTTTTCTAGAATTTATCTTAGATTGTGCAATTGAAGATTAATCATTAAACTTTGTTGCTTCAACATCATTTGTACACAATCGCTGCATAATGATTAGTTTACCTGCTCAAATTCTTGAGACAAGAGTAGCTGCAAGTTACTGTGTTGCCTAATGATGGATAAAGCAGTCTAGGAATATTGGTAAATACTCTAGTCCACATTAAGACAAATAATGTCCATAAATAAATTAATGATATCTTTATATGTATATATAGTTGATTCAATTTTCTTCGGTTGATAATTGAAACTTACATTTAATTGGCATAAATAATCAGCACAATAATATCTGATTCACTTGATGAATTCAATGTTTGTTCCCGTAGACTGTTTTGAAATCTAAAAATGGGAAAACTTCTATTATACTTACTAGCTAAGGCAGAAAATAACAAATGAGTCAAAGATAATAAACTTCTAAAAAAGAGGTAACAAGCTTGTATAAATTCAATTTGTTTTATCCATAATGTGATGCTAAATAATAGAAATGCTTTTTTTATTATCTTGACATTTGATATTATTCAATACAGATTTAAAACATTGTTTGTTTGAATCTGTTTAAATTATTTTTCAGAATTTTACTATTCATTCATTTTATTATTATACCTACAGTTAAAAATGGCCTTTCGATTGCAAAGAGCAGACTAACACAGCACATATATATAGCCAGATGCCAAGAAAGTTAAAATGGATACACACACCCCTCCTCAATCATCCTCTCCAAAATCAAGATAAACGGAGAAGCGATGCTACAATTGTGATCCTGCTGGCAATTAAAATCTATATCATAAATCAACATAACGCAATCTCGGTAATAGCATTATCCTCAATTCCATTTGCCTAACAGAAAGAAGTTCACTTGACAACAGAGAAGAGAAATGGAGCATAAATTTCTAGCAGAAGGAAAACACCCCAAAGGAAGGATTGACGTAAATCTATAACATGCTTTAAGATAACGGACTACTGTAAGTGTTTTATTCATTCGAAACGTTAAGAGACTTTATCATTGACCATCTTTCAATTTAAAAGCCATCAAAAGCTCATCAACTAAAGAATAAACTAAGCCTGTTTCAGTTTATTGCTGACTTCAAAGCTAAACTACTGCATATTCAATCACCCCAAAAACTAAATTAAGATGAAACTGATAAATAGTCGCTAAAAGAGTTGCTGAAGCAAGTGTCCTTCCTCAGAGCCGAAAACTATCGTTTAAAGGAGAAGATGCATTAGTATCGTTCGGAAATTGGACATTCTCCTAAATTACATATTAACAACAGTCTAATCGAAAATAGCCTTACTTTCAATGATAATTCATCAGCCATGAGTAACTCAAAGAATACAAATGAGTCCAACTCCTCGATTGACTTGAAGCTGAAAAAATTGCAAAATTAATTAATTCAGCCCTTTTACTTGATTAAATAGGAAAATTAAAAATTTACCTTCTCAAGTTTAGAGGACAAGGCAACTCTGGAAAGTTATTAAAATTCTTTCAAACCTGATGAGCAGTCAATCTCTTCTCAAACTGTTTAGCAACAAAAATGTAGCATTTATACATTGAACATTCTTCCTGAAATTTACTCCCATGACACAAAATAATCAAAATTTGAGTTGAAAGCAGAGTGGCAAAGGTCATTAGCCAAAAGTATCATAGTTTGCAAGAAACTGTTTAAAAACTATATATTTTCAAGCAATGTCGCTCTTTTCAAAACCTAGAGATTAAAGGAGTTAACCAACATCGTCAAAGCATATAACAACTACAGGCCCAAGCTGGTTGAAAAATCAGAAAGCGAATTTCTCCGAGAAAGTAACCAATTGACAGAACTCATGTCCTCTCTATCCCAGTAGATCTTAGCCTTGATAAAAAGTGAGTTTCTAATCGTAGCGAAGCCTTCTGAAAAATAAAAATGCTGATTGTGATATTATTTGTATTTTGGTAATGGTAAAATAAAGATTATTGTCAAGCGGAGCCAATCAAATTTTATATGATCAATAATTAAGAGAATCAATTTGCCAAAATAGCACAGATAACATCCTCCAAAATTCAAAAGCTTTCGACAGTCTATTTATCCTCCATAATACAATCAGAGAGAAAGACAGCTTTCGAGGAAAAAAATAAATACTTCAAAGATAAACAATCATCGACGGAAAAGCCAAGTCAAGATAACAACGTTTCTTCAAACATTATTACACGAACTAATTCTAAACAATAAAGCAAATTAATAGAGTTCAATTCTAAATTAAATCTTATCAGCCCCTAAAGAATACGATTCTTTACACGAGGAAATAGTTTTTTTCTCAGTGATATCGCTGATAGCCAATATAAAACACAAAGAAGCCAATCGCATATGATAAGTCAAAGACAAAAATAAGTAGCCAAAAGAAAGAATTATGCCATGCGTAAACTTGAGTTCAAATCATTTCTGGAGATGCAGGAATCAAAATCGATGATGGTGGTTGCTAATGACAGAGAGCCAAAGTCGATAATATACAAAAAGCAACTTAATAGCTCGTATAGAGATCCAATTTCTCTGAAAAGTGTCATGAAATCTTATGATCGCCATACAAAATATTGTTGATAGTTGATACTGTGCTATTTCATGCAGTTAATTATGCCTTAGATATGTTATTTAGATTTGCAGACTATAATAGTGAATGGAAGTCAAACAACAACTACAAATTATCAAGGACGACCCTTACCTGCAACCATTTGAGGTACATCCATCTTAATAAAGCACTACTTTCTTCAAGTACGAGAACTAGTAGACCGCAGATTGGCTGAATTCCAATCAGAAAACGGACTGGACGAAGTCTCTCAAAGCTACAAACGCTATGGTCTTCATAGAGTAGGAAATAAGTATGTCTATCAGGAGTGGGCTCCCGAGGCGCAAGGAATTTCCATTTTTGGAGAGTTTAATTAATGGAAAAGAGGGGAGTATCAATGCTAAAAAGTACGATCATTTAAAAATAGAACAGTTTCGGATTATGGACCTGCGAAATTGAAACAATTATCCCTGAACTATCGCCTATAAAAGTTGAAGTTCAATTGAAGGATGGCAGCTACGCAGATCGTATCCCTGCTTGGATTAATTTCACACGTCAGAATTAAGATCGCTCCTTTGATGGAGTCTATGTCTAACTCGGAAACTTCTAATGGAAGCATGAAAAACCCAGATGGGCAAATACAGGAGTAAAGATATACGAGTGTCATATTGGAATGAGTGGAATTGAAGAAAAGGTTCACTCCTTTGATGATTTCAGATAAAAAGTGCTTCCGAGAGTTAAAGATCTTGGCTATAATGTAATTCAAATAATGGGCGTCATTGAACATCCTTACTATGGGTCCTTCGGATATCACTGCTCTTCTTATTTTAGTGTTTCCTCCAGATTTGGAACTCCAAAATAATTCAAAAAATTGGTGGATGAAGCTCACGGGATGGGAATCAAGATTATAATTGATTTGGTGCATTCTCACGCAGCTAAAAACGTATTAGAGGGCATAAACATGTGGGATGGAACTGACTATCAGTATTTCCACGGAGGCTAAAAGGGTAATCATCCTTTATGGGATAGTCGAGTCTTTGACTACTCCAAATACTAAGTTCTAAGATTCTTACTTTCAAACATTCGATTTTGGCTTTAGGAGTATAATGCAGATGGATTTCGATTCGATGGAATCACATCTATGCTTTACTAACATCATGGCAAAAACTATGCCTTTACAGGTAATTACAAAGAATATTTTAATTAATTTCTGGATCTAGATGCATTGTGCTACCTTACAATCGCAAATCAACTTGCCAGGCTCGTGTATCCCGAAGTTATCCTCATTGCAGAGGATGTCTCTGGATTTCCAGGTCTGTGTCGCCCTGTAGAGGAGGGAGGAATTGGTTTTGGTTTTCG
>Ga0302268_1001119_pt1 | contig 15639 bp, 10 predicted proteins | sample III_Bog_E2_1_FD_194554 | JGI IMG/M metagenome (GOLD analysis project Ga0302268, IMG submission 194554) | Peat permafrost microbial communities from Stordalen Mire near Abisko, Sweden - III_Bog_E2_1 | ecosystem: Environmental > Terrestrial > Soil > Wetlands > Peat | place: Sweden: Abisko...
CAATCACTAATAAATCAATATAGAATCAGTAAGCTTTATGATCTGAATTAATCCTTAATAATTGGATTATTAATTTTATTTATGCAGGCCACCCGACAAACCAACCCGGAAGACACTTTTAACTCCACTATGATGAAATCTTATCTGAGAGCAAGAGGTAATCTTCATACAAATTAGAGGAAAAGCGTGACTCAGGCTCAAAATTTTTCCAATAAAATAAAATCCGAAGTTGCTCTTATGTAAAATAAACTAGTGATGGATTCAAAGCAATTCCTTACTACAGCAAGAGAGATCTAACTCAATATCCTACCCCTTCGACAGTAGGAAGAAGCTGGTCCTCTTCCGTATATAAAAATCGTGGGTTGATTCACGCAGGAATGGGAGTAGCCAAACCATTAATAGCAGTAAATATCATATCATTTAGTTTCACCCAAACCAGGAAAGAAATTTGATTAAAATTCCTGATTTCAGACCACCCTACCCAAACAGTTCTCAAATTGAGATTGGAAAAAGGCAGGAAAAAGATTAAAGGCACTATGTGACCACCTATGCCAACAGTTTCTTTCTCCTCAAACGTGAGTTGCCAACATTGCACCCAGGAATAAAAGCTACTCGTACTCAGTGGGTTCATAACCGCATAAACAAATGAATGATTCTAGATTATGCCATAATAATTCAAACTAACTGATGAATCGTCAACGAAATGCTAGTTCATTATCACAAAATTCTCAATTTAAACAGTAAGACAGGCATCTTCATTTTGTCACACAACAGCCAACAATTCAGCGTGTTTGTTCCTTGAGAAAAGTCTAATCACATGATCCCTCCTTTGTTCCTTAAATACATTAACTGCCTTTTGAAATATATCCCGAACGTACAAAGACAGATGTATCAAAACAGCAGTTAATCGAAAGACTTATCGAGAATCGAAAGGAGAAAGTAGAGGGTCTTCGAGTTAAAAAAATCAAACTCGAGGACCAATAAGTTTAAAAGTGTACATTTCAGCCCAGCATAAATACATAATCTAAACGTTTAGCAGACAAAGAAAAAGACAAGAGCAAAGTCACTTTTCAAAGACTGTATGAATAAGGATTATCTAAAATTCGTAGTATGAGTTAATTCATCAATAACAGTCAGAATTAAAAATAGAATTGCACTTTTCAGCCAAATATTGGAACAAAGACAAAGGAGAAAACAAATATTTTGCCAATCTATCAACGGTTGGAGGAGATAATTGCTTAAAAGCGATAGAAGTGTCGTCGTTTGCAGGAAGAGCGTGATGAATCATAACTGAAGTCTAAACCTTAGCTGAATTACAAATCTAAATAAATAGTGGAAAAAAAGGCGGATTTTAAAAGAAATGTCCTATAACGTTTATTTGATCACTTAAAAGCAAAGAACAATAGATTATAACAAAAGGTTGAATAAAAGTAGTAATAAATAAATTTGCAATGCCCTTTTCAACCAATCACTAACTATTATTCTTAACCTTGCTTTGATGGAACTTTTTTAGAACGCCAAGAAATGGAGGCCTAAAAGACTAAATAAAAAATGGCCTACCTCCAATCTCAAGACTAAAGCACTTTTCGACCAAAAATAAATAAACTTTCCACTTTATTAGTTGAGGCAGATCGTTAAGGAGAGCGTCAATCTGATAAGATAGAACGAATGTATGGATAAGCTATGATAGAACGTAAGGCTGAAATTTAAAGAATAGAAGAGGAAATCTATAAATAATGCACTTTTCAACCTGAAATCAACATAATTTCAAAAGAATTAAATTGTCAACCACATTCGCACAAGTGTAACTGCGCTCCAAAGGAATAGGAATATCACTTCAAACCAGAAATTAATGCAAAGAGTAAGGCTATGGCCGCCAAGACCAAAGTTAAATAGCAAGGAGCAAGCATTTAACATACAAGATACTAACTGGAATACAAAGAGATGAAATAATGCACATTTAAGCCTAAAACTCTTGGATAAAGTTATCGCTCAGCAATTCAGAAAATGTCAGTAAAGGAGATTCCGGGTGCAAGTTCATATCAGCAGCGGATTGAAAAAGTAAAAGCCCGTCGCAAATAAGAAGAGGCCTTAAAAGAGAAACTTTTTGAATTAGATAAAGGTTATGTAGCCAGAGACCATACCAAAGTAGAACCTTTCAAATTGACAGAAAATGAATCTAAGTTGTACAAACTGAAGATTACAGCTGAATAATAATTCAAGAAGTCGCATCCCTTCAAACCAATTTTTTCTCATCTGCGTTGATATATATATTTATAAAAATATTTAATATTTGTCTAATGAGGCGGAAATTTATGATTTTCTCAAGAGTAGTATACCCATGAGAAAAATGTAAACTTAACGACAAGTAACTCTCGTACTAAATCGATAATAATAGTTAAAAATAATGATGACTCGACAAAATAAGAAGCCTTATCTCCTGTAGTTCTGTTGCAGCCAACCTCCTCACAAGGAAGAACAGACCATTGCTCAGAAAATAGATAAAATATCACTTCGCAGGCTCAATAGCAAATTATTTTAAAGGCAAATTTATAAATCACCTCCTATTCCTGAATCCTCTACTCTCATCAAAACAGACTTGAGCAAAAAACGACTTGAAGCTGTTAAATTGAAGCCAAGAATTATTTTTAACTGGCATAGTCCTGAATTAGACCGCACAACTAAAAGGTATTAATCAAGTCGTTAATTATCTCCAAATGGAATAGAATTACTCAAGACCAAACAAATTAACAGGTAACATCATTTTAAAAGGCTTATATAATGTAAATCTTCACTTTTATCAATCAAAAGTTAAAGTTCACGAGAAGGATCTAAGTGTGAACCAAAATTTTAATAATCAGTTGTTGTTGTGGATTATTTCCACCCTAATAAGACTCAACTTGGTTCAATCGAGAAATATCTGGATAGAGGCATCAAGAAAAGTATTTTTTTATCCCCAATTAAATGATTTTTGTTTATCTTAACTAACCTTAAATTATCCACAGATACGAATAGACAATCATTACAGGTTGTCAATCATTTATATCCAAGTTGTATTCAACTCAGGTAAAATTAGAAAACCAATCCCACAGAAACTCAGTATTGTTTTTCCGGCTGCCACTGGCAAATTAAACGGATTCTTATGCAAATTTCTTATGCAGATAGCCATTGCTATAAAAGTAGTCGTCATCCATCTTTGCGTGATGCTGTACTCTTTTGATTGATTGTACTTCCATTATGTAAGCATAAATGGCCATTTATTATACTCGGTCTCCAATGGACGAATCGTTGTCTTGAGAGGAAGAAGATACTCCCTCCCAAAATATGAAGCTATACACCCTGAAACATACTGTATGGAGCTGATAGATTCATAAATAAGAGAACTTAGCAAGGATAAGTTTATTTCAGTTTTGAAAGTTTTGAGAGGATTACTTTATCTTTCAGTAATCTAAGATTTCATACGATACAAATTTCTTTCCAGCTGAGCAATTTTTTAGTCATTTTAAAAGCGCTTCCCGTAAAAAACCATGATCTTTATTAGATAAAAATATTTATGACTTAATAAACATTAGTATCAATCTATCAATAAAGGACAAAGACTTTGAAATCTTCATATCATATAAAGACTATATTAACTGGTCTAAAATTGAAGAAAATATAAAAATACTATGAGGTATTCACCTATTAAACATGCTGTTTTAATAAAAGTTATCTTAAGTATTCAGAAAGACAATTTATCATGATATCATACAATTTATATTTGATAGCTGTAAAGTTATTTTGGAATATTATATTATTCTATGAATTTGGAAGATAGTGAATTCGAGGTAACACAGATTAATCTACGCAATAAGGGTACTCGCAGCGCAGCGGGAAGAGTCCATAAAGGTTGCGTCAAAGATGCTTTCACCAAATTGTCTATTGGAAGTATTCCTTCAAACTACGAATCGATTATTTATCATCACGAAGAAAAGAAGGGTTTTGGAACGGGACAAAGACGATTTGAAAGTAATAACAAAGGATAAATAAAGGCAGATAGTGATTTTTCAGTTAATATATAGGAAAAATCACCTAAGATAAACGTCAGTCACAGTTCTAAGGGATATGGCCCATTGGCAGCAAAATAGAAACGTGAGTGGATCCATATGCCTCATTCTCCGGGGCCGGGTAAGTATTTTACAGTTGAACAACTTGAGCGAATTAGAGAACAAAAACATAAGCGAAAAATATATATCCAAGAGCGTGAAGATCTCAAAAGAAGCGAAATTTTTATGAACAAAGAAAATAAGCCAACCCCTGGTCCTGGTTCCTATGAAATATAAGCTCCAGAGGAAGGATCAGGATGGAAGTCTTCCTTTATTACACGCGATCAGCGTTAAGCTTATATTCCTAGAAGCGATACGCCTGGACCGGGTTGCTACACTGCTGATTCTGCACTGAAATAATCAAAACATGAGCCTCGTTAGCTGCCTTAAAGTGAACTTTTTGCTATATTAAAGCAATAGAAAAGACCAAAAAACAAGCTATTTTTATCAAAAAAACGTTCTATCGATATGCCAGGACCCGGATTTTACGATTACTAATTGCCTAATTTTAAACCTCTGTACGAGCGCATTAAAATATCGAGCAACTTTATGCAAACAAATAAAGATAGGTTTAATGATCCCATGGACAAAGTTCGTGAAGGTGAAGAAGAGGGACCCACTCCCCATAGTTATCAAATACCATCAATTTTTGATAATACTGAAAAAAAACTAATTGACATGTCCTGCTTTATGTCTGAATCTAAACGAAATCCCTTCTATGGAGTGGAAAACAAACTTGGTCCAAATCTTGGTTTTGATGGCACAAGGTAGCATAAGAAAAACTATCATTTTAGTATTATTCGGCAGTGGCTATGATATCATTTTTTTGTAAAATTGTAATTTTGTGTTTAAGATTTCTAATAATGATTTATCACATATCAGCATTATCTAAAGGAAGAAAGAAGAGTAGAATGAGTTGCAAGACGATCATCTTTCATTGATTAGAATTGTAATTTTTATGCTCTTGAAAACTACTAAAATTTGTATTCACCCTTTTAAGGAATATTTTACAAAGGTTGGGAGCAATTCGTTTTTTTTGTTAAATGATCTTTAAATAGCATCTATATTTCGACCATCATTCTTTTTTGATACTTATTTGTATCAAATAAAAGATCAATTAACTTTAAGAGATCCGTTTGTTTTCTGGGTACTTATCTGACTTAAGCCAACAATAAAGCCTTTTTTTACAGCACAGTATTGATTTATATCAATTTTGAAAAATTGATTAAACCAATTTGATCGAATAATTTATACACATCTACTGATAGTTCGTTGTTTTATGACTCAATTGGCTCTTTAAAATTTTACTTCTCCTTATTTTTTTTATAGTCCTTGCGTTGAATTTTTTTGAGTAAATGTCTGAATAGATAGAAGGTTACTTAAATCCCTTTTTGAACATAGGATTTTTAAAGGCATTCTCATGATTTTATTGACGAGTCTTGTGAAAATCATACATATTTAACTGCGTTATTATGGTAGTACTTGCCTCACAAATGATGTATAATTGCTGTGCTTGAAATAAAGAGGTAAAACTGTTTCTGATAGTTCATGTATTTTTTTAACGACAAATCCTTCACCATTCTTGGTCCAACTTATGATATCAAAAAATTTATCATTCTATATCCCGCTAAATCTACCTCGAGAATCTCATAAGCTTTGAGCAAAAATGTCGGAATAGCTTCAGAAGATGAGTTAAGTGTTTGAAATTCAGTGGTTCGCATTTTCTCCTTTTCCATAATACACATATATTTAATGTTTCTGCAAAAATCGATTATCCTAAAATTAAATACGTAATATCTATCAAATAACCATTTTCAAAAATTATAATGGTACTTATCTTCAGTCCTCATTTTTTTCATAGAATCAATGATCAGGGCATTATTTTCATGTATATCTAAATTTGATTGTTAAATTTCGCTTTCACTCTGCTCTAGATAATTTTTGAAATCTTTCATCTTTTGAACCACTTTTTTTTATTATACAGGAGGCTTTTTATCTATTTTTTATTCGTACTTTTTGTTTATATTCTCAAATTATTTTAATTTTTATCGTAAATAATTAACTCGACTATTTCCAATGTTACTTACGCTGTCTTTGGGACTTTTGCATTTACTACCATCATTGATAGATGTTTCACATTGATTTAACTCTGTATATGAACCTCTAAAACTTTTTTGACTGTTTTTGGCATTTGAAAGTTTACTTTTGGAGTTTGATCTAGATATCTCTGATGCACTGCTAGTAATCTTTTTTTATAGTTCTGCTTGGTCCCTGACATATTCTTTAATAACATTTTTTAACTATCCCACAGCTCTATCAATATAACTTTTGTTTTTCTTATAGTTTTCCCCTAATTTTTAATAAATTCTTTCCTAAAAATCATTCTAATCAAACCCTCTTCTTGAAGATTCGTTATTCTTAAATTATTTAATTACTTAGTTGCTTCTTTTATCGATTCGCTTTATATCACTATATACTTCTTCTATCTTCTTTCTCATTTTTTAAATTTATAAACTTGTATCTCTTGAATACAACTCCTAGTTAGATTCATTCATTATTTTTTGGATGCGTTGGTTCATCTATTTTTTTAGATCAGCTAATTATTCTTCCTAATTATTTGTAAAGTTTACATTACTTAAAACATGCTTTTATATCTTATGACTCTTTTTTTGTAATTTCATCATGCAGGTCTACAAGTAATCCAATCTTTTTTGGATTGAACTCCATTATCTAGCTAGTAAATTTATTACTCAGGTATTGATTAATCATCACCTGATGATTATGATTATTTTTGCCCATATCGGCTTCCGATTAAATCTTTTGACATGCTTAGGTTTAAATTTAAATTATCTAATATTATAAATTAATAATTTTAATCGATCAAAATATGCCAAACCATTTAGATCCTTTGACCTCCTATGCCTTGGGAATTTTGTCCTTTAGGTCCAATAATGAGTATATCTGATATTTTATGTTTCTGCGTATGGTCCACTCCTTGGATTAGTCGTCATAGTTTAAAAATAAAGTCTTTAAAACCTATTTATTCACAGAAAGATCCAATTATTTACCAATTCTAGCTTATAGTTATTTGTTCTTTTCTTAAAGATCCGTAAGTTTGCCCGTTAATTCAGTCAGCGAAATTCTTTGTTTTTTTTTATTTAATTTTTCTGAATTATTGATAGGTGAGCTCACCTATTCTGAAGTAGTTACCTCATTTTTTGCAATACTTTAATTACTTTCCTCCTCTACCTCGATATCTACATATTTGTTTTGTTTTAATCTTTAATTTTATTCATGTAACTTCCTAATTTCTTAATTTGCCTTTGTAATTGCTTGCTATAAAGCTCCATATTTTTCAGATAATGATGAAAATTTTTATTAAATTGAACTTTTTTAAAGGTATATTTTTTTCCGAAGAGTTTCGTGATGATTCTATTTTTTTCTGTATTCAGCCTAGAGCTATTAGACAATTTATTCTTGCTTTACTTTTAGCTTTTAAACAATTCCGTTTAACTATTATGACGAACTATTTTTCTCTTTAATTTGTCGCTCTAATCTGTTATTTTTAGTGTCCAATATTTTCATTTTTTCCAGCAACTCTCCCTCCCTTAGTTTTAGGCGATTTATCTATTTTTATTGTTCAACAATTATCTTTTATTTATCCTTAACATTCGTGATCTCTTCCTTCCACTGTTTTTAAAGTTAATTTTTTTAAGAGTTCAGCTTAGTTATCTTGTCATTGATAGTGTTAATTTTCATAGTTTGCTCAAAGTATTTCGCTTACTCATTGTTTTTATTACTCCTTAAGGATGTAATTTCAGACTACAAATTCTTATTTATATTTTTATGAAGTTTGATTTATTCTTGCAAACTACTTTCGGCTATTTTTATTTTTTTATTCACAACAGCCTGAAAATTAGTTTAGAAAATACGAATTAAATAATTAATCTGCTTCTCCACTTTTTCAGGCAGAAGATCATTAATACCTTTTTGAATTTACTTTAGAGGCACCATCAGTTACTAACTTTAGAGATAGAGGTTGATGCTTGTCACGAATTCACCAACTGAATTACTAATTTTTCTAGCCTGTTGGTAGAGGGTTGTTGATCGATTTACTAAATCATTGTATTTTTATTTGGTCTCAATGAGTGAATTTTACATTATTTTGGTTTTGAGGATATCTGTTGTGAGATCATTAAATTAGTTGGGATCAGTTTTTTAACCTAAACGTTCACTGAGGACAGTGGACAAATTGATAAGAATTTATTCAACAACTTTTTATATGTCAACATTGTTTGTTGGGGTATTTACAATTTGTTTTTGGCTTTGAGCGTTGTGCATTGAAGATATGATTGGTATTGAGTTGTATGATTATAGTCCTTTCTTTAAAAGATTAGTTATCATTCTCCCTTGTAAAATTTATAATTGAATTGACAAATTTATACACTATTTCTTGTAGTATTTAATTTAAATAGGGTTTTAGTGAATGAATGAAAAAAAATTATTATCAACATTAAAGTTTATATTTGCTATTTAGCAAAAACATAAAATTACGCAAACAAAATTAAGCCGTGGTCTGAATCAACAAAATATAATTGTTTGATAAATCACTTTAATTATATATTAAGCTAAAAGCATAAATGAATAAAATCTATTTTTTATATATACTCAAATCAACTTTTGATATTCAATGAGGCATTTTAGTCTTATGAAATATTTTTACCTCTTTCATAAGAATGTATGACCAAAACAATGAGAACAATGAGGTATTTCTTATTGTGTCCAACAATCTATTCTCTCATTCAAATATTTTTTTACAACTGAATTGTAAATATGTAAATATGTATGAGAAGCGATCAAAAAATCTCCTACTTTCATTTAACTTCTATCATGTTTTCTTTATCGCTAATATTGAAATTGTTTTTTCCTAGGCCCGTTTTTTTGCTGTCCAAGAAGGTCAACACTGAGCTTTTTTTGACTTTACGTTTGTTCAAGAAACAGTCTTTCTTCTTTATTTGTACCTTGGCGTTATCCTAAATCACTAATATTAGCTTCGCCGAAGTGTTAATAAGTTTTAATGGTCTGCATATCGGTTATGATTACTTGTTTAAAGGGCATCTAGGACAATTATAATAGTTTTAATGATGTGGAAGCTCTCTCACTGACATTCTTGATAAATTACTTTATAAAATCAGTTTATTTCAAAACAAAAATTATTGGGTAATCTAATCATGAAAAGCGTTTAATGAAAGTGAATTTATATCATAACTGAATTTAGTTAGCAAACAGTCATACCTATCATACAAAAATACTATAATTAATAGCAACCAATCGAAAAAGCAATAAAGAAGAATAATACCGAAGAAACATAAAAATTAATTTCTATGAAATTATTCGTAATTAATGATTAAAGACAAAAATATTGTTGATTACAACATCAGATTAAACCCAATTAGTTATTTTTATTGTTGTATACATTGAAGTCATCTTATTTATATGTAATATGATTGAACCGGGCAGTTATCATGATAAACTATCATGCCAGATTTAAAATTCAAATGAATTGATCGCTAATAAATAAATGAACTGTAATTATGGTTTAGTAAAAATAAATAAAAGTATTATCAGTATTTTGTTTTCATTTAAACTACCTTTTCTTTTCAAGATCATGCCTTTCCTTCGCCTCAGAGTAGATACTTAAAATCTATTTTGCTACAATTTTAATTTTTAAGCTCTCCTGTGATTTGATATTTACATTAAACTCAGGGAAAATTAGTAAAATTATCGATAATGCTAACATTTTTTGACCAAATTGATAAAGTTATCGATTTGTACAGATGACTCGCAATAATTTTTCACTGTCTTCAATTTTTTATGAGTATTTATCTCCCAACAAATTCTTAATCTGCGAATAAATGGTTCCTTTGCAAGCCATATCAAAATCAAATGCTAGAATAATCCGAGATTCCATTTAGAGGACCTCCTCTTTTGTAATAGTCTTTTTGCATTTAGCGAGCATTGAATTAATTTTTGGAGTAAATATTTCATTCATTTTGTATGCTATCAGCAAAGTAGTTAATGCAACTTTTTAGTAATTTTCAGCATTCAGAAAAATGGACTTGCTTCTAAGTTAATTAATATAAAAAATAGCCAAAAATTGAGTATCCTTGGAAAGTTTTTTTGAGTAAGTAAAGATCCATTTGGCTGCTAATTTTCTGTACTAATCATCAATGAGTTAGGTGCAGTGAGATATTGATGATGTAGAAGATGCAGAAGAACAGGAAGTGTTAGCAATACTGACTTTAGAAATGTTCTTAGACAGAACTTTAGTGGGTTTGTGATTTGGCAAGTAAAATTTTCCCTACATTTACTGACGACGTATATAATTTTAATAAATTTTCCCTACTTTAAGAGAATGTATTGTTGAACAGTAAAACTAAAAAATTATTGCATTGATAATTTGTAATAATTAATCATCATGAATTATTACTCCAAGTCGATGCCTGATATTTTATATAAAAAATGAGTTATAAATTGTTTAACGTAAATAGCTTAGTTTTCTTCATAATTAAATTAATGTTGGCAAAATTGAAAATACTGTATATATCATCTTTATACTATTTTGAAAGTTTATCTGCATGTTGAACTATAAAATTTTAATTCTCCCCGCCTGATTATTAAGATTATGCACTCTATTTTATAAATTTTAAACTGATATGCTAAAGAGGTAGCTACTCATTGAAAAAATGTTTTAATTTATACCTTTGAATTAAGTAATTAAAGCCAAGCGTTTTGGTACCTCTATATTGAATTTACAATATATGCTACCTAATATTTGTTGAAATTAAACCAAATCATAATGATTTCGTTTAACCCCCGATCCAATCAAGCTTTACAGGCAGCTACAGAACCCGTTATTGGTTTTATTGCTAAAAATGACCCTCTGATTTTTGACTTTGTTTAATGTAAAATTATTATCTAAACAAACGTATTGCCTATATTCGATGCAATCAAACAAACCAATAATTAAATTCATTAAATCCTCATCACCGATGAAATATTAGAAGAGACTATTTATTACCTGCAGCAGCATCAGCACCGGATTGTCAGCATCATCAACTTGCAATAAAGAAAATCCCTTAAAAAAATAAAGAGTTGAGAAATTAATGGCGCAGAGGATTGAAAATTTAGAATCTATCTATCAAAAAAATTAATAAAAAAATAATCTTATAGTCCTTAACAGCAAGAATGAAATTGTACCATTATCAATCTTTCAGTAAAAAGGGAAAATAATTAAAAATTAAGAAATATTTAAACAATTAAGAACATAACGTCGGGACAGAGTCTCTTCCATTTAAAAAAGAGAATCATTATAAAAAAGTAACACTCTCACTCCAAAATCAAAGTCACCAACAAAGTCATAATATATTTTATCTCCAATTCCATCAGAAAAAAAATTAAGGAGTTTAAATTAAATCCAGGAAATTGAATCATTCATCTTGAATGAATAATAGGATTAAAATGATGCAGGAGTAATAGAAAGGTACGAATATTCCGACATTTTTGATATAAATTCTTTCCCCAGTCGAATCACAGAATTTAAAATATTAAAATTTTTAGATGAAGGCAAATTCGGAAAGGTTTATTTATCGCAGTATGAAATATAATATTTAGGAGTATAGAGAATGGAATGATATATTCAATCAAATCAATTTATCGAAGCTCTCTCAATTAAAAATATCTACTTCAATTGATTAGGGAAGTTAAAATTCAAAGCTTTCTAAATCATCCTCATATAGTGAAGCTTTATCACTTTTTTGCTGATGATGACTGTGCCTATCTGGTTTTAGAACCATGCCTATAAAAAAATCTTTATCAAAAATTAAAATAAGTTGGAAGACTGTCATAAAAGGTTGTTAAATAAATCATAAGACAAGTTTGCAGTGCAGTTCAGTATATGCACAAAAACAATATCATTCATCGTGATATTAAACCGTAAAACATCTTAGTACATGAGGTAATCATAATAATATTCAGAATATGGTTAAAATATGTGATTTTGGGTGGGCAATCCATTCTCCTCTCAAGAGAAATACTCAGTGCGGAACTCCCCTTTATACCTCGCCTGAAGTCGTTTGCAATAAATACTATGACAATAAGATTGATATCTGGAGCATCGGCGTGCTAACTTATTAACTTCTCTATGGAACAATTCCTTTTTAAATTCGCCAATTGAGTGACATGGTCAAAATTGTATTTGAAAGCTTATATAGATTCAACAATAAGTGTATTTTTCCCAGTCAATTAATGTGTCTGAAACAGCCAAAGATTTCATGATGAGTTGTTTGCATAAAGACCCAAAGAAACGATTCTCCATCCATCAGCTTTTAGATCATGAATTTCTAAGTAAAAATGATAAATATCGTTTGACAATGTGATGATTTTTATTTCTTTAATATTTCCTATATCTTAAATATAAAATTTGGCTCAGAGTTTAATCATTATTGCGAATTCATAATTTATTTATATTTTTTTTAATTTTGGAGATGTCAAACAAAAACACTGTTCTCAGGGCCACTTAAGAAGAATAATTAGGGCTTTTGAAAAAAGAAATTCATGAGAAAATCAGTCCTTTGGATAGAGCATAATAAATCGGCGAGAAAATTCTCAGATACATTAGAAGCGCAGCTTGGGTATGCATCGCAGTAGCAGTCATTTACTATAGCAACTTTTTCCATAATCTGTTCAGCAACCCAAAGATAAACGATCTTTTCTTTGAGATTAGTATGGCAGGGTACACTATCATTATTTCTCTAATGTTGTTTACAAGTTTTATAATGCCAAGAATTGCAGGAACAAGTAATGTGGAAGAATATAATCCTAAATTAGTATCAGTTGGGGCTGCAGTGGGAGTAGTAAGTATTATATCGATCATTATTGCTATTTGGCCAGTCTGGGGATGGGTATCTCTGCCAATTTTTATCTGTCTCTGGAAAGGATTTTTCAGTTTCTCAGACTTTCTTCCAGGAGGAGATATTGGAAATATTCTCTTTATCCTTATCAACTTGGGAACAGTTTTATCCTTTTATGTAATTGAACATTAAGGATATCTTCATTGATTATGCATGCCATCAATCTAAATATTAAATAATCAAATAATCATCCAATTTGAATCATTAAGGCAGATGTAGTGAATAGGATTCAGGTTTGTATTCTTAAAGGACTAACGATATTATTTATATTACTGTCAGTTTTTATTGGGCATGACTGCGAATCTGGATGTAAAATAAAGAGAGCCACGCCAATAGGCAGCGCTTTTTAATATATAAGACCCTAATGATTCATAAATTCCTGATGATAATGCAGAGAGATTTACTATTAATATTCTTAAAAGATAGCTTCTCATCTCACAATTATCATCAAAACCACCATCATAACGAAACGACAAAGATTATAGATCTATCGGCTAACTCCTTAAAAATTAACCATATTTCTCATCCATCGCTAAAAATAACAAAACTCTCATGGATATATGTAGTTGGATCGAGTACAAAAAAGCAAGAGAAGGGGAATCTATTTATCGAATCAATGATAGCTCCGAGTGTTTCTACATCATTATTAAGGGAGAAGTCCATTTGACTTGTCCTGATAAATAAAATTAATATGATGATGAAGAGAAAGAGAAAAAGGAGGAATCCTCACTTGTACAGACAAACTCGAAAATATTATCTCAAACATCAATTTATCCTACAGCAGTCCCAAACTTGTCAAAAAGTTTTTCTAAACCTGAGGGATCTACTACTGTTCGGCGATTAGGGCGAATGAACAGTATTATATAGCCTTTGAGAGAAAACATAAAAAAAAAGATAGCTCATTTATAAAGAATTGTTCGAGTGGTAGTTAGTGGTGAATGTTTTGGTGATTTGGGAGGTGCTCATAAGCGCGGTACAAATGCAGTAGCGAAATAGCCTACTCATCTATTAGTCATAAAAAAGCAAAATTATAGTGTGATTAGTCACGCCCAATTAATATCTTAAAATAGACGAAAGTATGATTTTCTCTCAGCTATTCCCTTCTTTTTACCCCTTCATAGATATACTCTGGAATCTATCTTGTATTTTCTTGAAGAAGTTAAAGTAGGATATAACAATGGAATTTATAATGAAGAAGATAATCTGTAATACATCTACATTATTTATAAAGGATAATTTAAACTTTATAAAAAAGTTAATTCCAAGAAAATATGCGCATCAGAAGGCGAGTACCAACTAGATATTCAAGAAAAAAGAATCACTCAAAGAAACCTCTCATTTAAAACAATTGAACTAGGCTCAATTTTAGGACTTATTGAGGCTTATAATAAAATCAGTTCCTATCAGTAGACATGCATTTGTAAAAGTCAAGATGGCGTAGTTTTACGAATCGAAAAAAAGAAATTTCTGAAAAAAATGCTTTCTGTTGATAATAATGTAGAGGAAATCATTGAGCAGTTGACATACAAAACTGAGGAAAAAACCAAATAAATTCAGGAATTTATGAATAAACAATAAAACGATAGTCTATATGTACAATATCTGCATACTCCTTCAGCTAAATCCAGAAGAGTTGCAACAGTGAGTTCTTCAGAAAAAGAGAGATATTATAAAAAATAAACGTTGAGGCGTCTTTCCGATTCAAATGACAATTTTTTCAATAGATTGAACAAAACAGTCAAACATGAAATGAGGTAAACTAAAATATCAATTAACAGAAGCCTCCAAGCAAATGACCTCAGAAAATAAAAAATTCCGAGCAGAATCAGGGACATAGTTGAAATGGTGGACCATTAGACTAACTATCATAGAATTCGAAAACCAAAATAAGATGTGATGCTTTTCGAGTTCAACATCAGTGTATTCTTGACATTATTTAGAAAGTTCCTTTACATGTGAAGAAGAGATACTAAGCTCTCTTCAAAAAACCAAAAAAATGAATAAATCAAATCTAATTGAGATATTGATATAGACTAATTTCAATCAAATATCATTAGCCTTCATAATTATATTCTACAATATAGATGTTTTAATATATTCTCGTTGATCTAGGAGACTATTAGCAATCTTCTATTGCTTATAACTTATCTTTCGAAACTATTTTACATTTCTTTTGCAATTATTTTATAATGATTAACGGATTTTTTTCATTTTGGGAATATTTTATAAATCGATACTCATAGAAGCATTTCTTTCCATCAGTATTTTCATATTATCCTGCTTGATCTCTTCAATATCAATGCTAACATCTCCATGCCTTCGAATTATATGGTCCATCAAATTTTATGCACTGTCGAATTTTCTACCACATGGTTTGATAGGACACCAATTCATTTTATTAATATAGTTATCGTTTATATATTTATAAATGTTAAAAATATAATCATCAATCATCAACATTAATAATATTCTGCTGAAGATTTTCTTTCTCACGTTGACGTCTTTACTTCTTTTAGTCATCTCGCTTTAAATCCGCCTGAATATCTTCAATTTATTTTTGATCTGTTTTGAAACTACGACTA
>Ga0302268_1001128_pt1 | contig 15589 bp, 12 predicted proteins | sample III_Bog_E2_1_FD_194554 | JGI IMG/M metagenome (GOLD analysis project Ga0302268, IMG submission 194554) | Peat permafrost microbial communities from Stordalen Mire near Abisko, Sweden - III_Bog_E2_1 | ecosystem: Environmental > Terrestrial > Soil > Wetlands > Peat | place: Sweden: Abisko...
CGAAGTTTTCCTTTGCTTCTCCCTTTTTAGAAATACCAAAATCTTGAGTTGCAATTCCTTTCACACTTCCATCTTCTTTATAAAGCACTTCCGACCCTGGGGTTCCCGTAAAGATATCGACACCCATTTCCGAAGCCCTATCCCCCATCCACCGCGTGAGTTTACTTAAGGATATGATGAAGTTTCCATGATTATCCAAAGTTTTAGGAAAAAAAAAGGTGGGCACTTTAAGAGATTTGTCTCGTCCATAAAGGAAATAGAAGTTGTCAGAAGTAACTTCAGTTTAGAGGGGAGGTTTATTATCAGTTTATTGCCTCCAATTCGGGAAGAGTTCATCGAAACCACGTGGTTCAAAACAGTTTCCACTGAGGATGTGATCTCCGATTTCTGTTCCTTTCTCGATAACACATACTGACAATGGTCTGCCTGTCTCCTTCTCCTTCTGTTTGAGACGAATAGCAGTAGATAATCCAGCTACACCTCCTCCAACAATGACGACATCGTAGTCCATCTGGTCTCGTTTAGATGTTAGTAACTAGCTAAAGGAATATTAAATTCTAACTGTTGCTGTTCTGCTCACCTTTCTGAGAATACGAGATAGCATAATGGTAGTTCGATATTCCTTATGATATAATGATAAAACAAATTAAGCTCATAAATATAAGTAAGATATCAAGCTACTATAAAATGTTAAGATCATAAGATTTCAATATCATAATGCAAAATATTGTCTAAACTTATCCATAAAAATATTAACTAGTATGTAGTCGTAATTAAATCTTTAAAATGTCTAGACGAATAAATAATCTCTTAATAACCCTGCATTGGTCAAATAAATTAAATTTAGGTTGAGTTATCAATTAAAGTTTTATACAAGCAAAAAAATAATATCACTATCATATTTTCCTAAGTTGCCTTTAATATTAATTAATCATTATTAATTCTACTAAGATATCAGAACACAATGCTCAAAACAGCTCAAAAGACACTCATTTTCTTTGCTATGCTCAGTTTGGCCATTGCACAGATAACTGTTCCATTTACAATTGAAGCCGCTCATAAATTAATCCCAGTCTCCTTGGTTATCGAAAGTCACTTCGTAGAATCAGACTAAGGTCAGAAAAAATCCGGGATATTTGTACATGTATTTCAATATAGGAATATTACTTTAAAACGCCTCCAGATATTTTTACTAAATTTGGTGACTTTGGCTCCAATCAATGTAAAATCAATTTATAAGATCAGACATGTATTAATGGCACACCTTATGGGTTAGTGTTTACGGATGACGTAATTCCTGTTTCGTATACTCTCCATAAAATAAATATCTCTATTCCAATTTATGCTGGCCAAAGTCCTAAAAAGGGAGATACTTGGAAATTTACTATTAAACTTTGCGGACTCGATATTTTTTATTTTTGTGCTCAAGGACAATTGACTCAGTTTAGCTTTTATTTACCGATCAAATGATTTTCATCCATAGCTTTATTATTATTATGATTTAAATTATTAATGAGATAAATTCCCTCTATTATAACTTGAAAATCATAGAAATTTTCGAATATATACGAAGGCTTAGTTTATGTATGCTATTTGTGCTGTTTATGATCATAATGCTAAATAATAACCTCCATTTGTTAAATAAATTAAACATAAGTTATGAAATGAAGGTTGATAGCCAACAAACAAATGATATCATTATTTATATTGTCAGCATTGATGGATTTTGTTACTAATTATTATAGTCATTAATTCTGCTAAGATATCAAAACACAATGCTCAAAACAGCTCAAAAGACACTCATTTTCTTTGCTATGCTCAGTTTGGCCATCGCACAGATAGCTGTTCCCTTTACAATTGAAATCACTCATAAATTGGTCCCAGTCTCTTTGACTATCGAAAGCCACTTTCAAGAATCAGACCAAGATCAAATAAAATTGGGGGTTTTTGTAAATGTACTTTGATATAGGAATATTATTTTAATGCGCCTCCAGATATTCTAACTAGATTTTACGACCATGACTCCATGCAATGTAAAATCAATTTATAAGACCAGACATGCAATCACACATATATATTTTCATTTGCTTCTGACGCAATTCCTGTTTATTATACTCTCCATAAAATAAACGTTACTGTTCCAATTTATGGTTAGCAAAATCCTAAAAAGGGAGATACTTGGAAATTTACAATAAAACTTTGCGGATAAGATACGATTTTTTGGTAGTGTGGTGACAATCAACTGACTCAGTTTAGCTTCTATTTACCGATCAAATGATTTTCAGTCATTGCTTTATTATTTTTATTATTTGAATTAGTCATGAAATAGAAGTCCCTCAATGATGACTTGGAAATCATAGAGTTTTTCTAATATATTCGAAGATTTAGTTTATTTATACTATTTATGCTGTTTATTAATTCCGATCAAATTGAAAACAAATAAATGAAAGATATATGCTGCTGGTTTAATCTAATTTTAGCAATATAGATCAATCGAATTATTTAAATTTGTAAAAACATCTTAATTAGTCCGCCCAAGCAAAGTATAACTATTAGGCTAAATATCAACAAAACTCATTCTGAAAAAGATTACCTGTTTCTGTGGAGCCTTTCTTGTATTTAACAGCTAATTAAATCTTTTGATGGCCTTAGATTGATTATGAATTCAAGTTTAATACTAAATCAACAAATAATATTATTATTAATATTTTCCAGCATTAATTTTAATATTAATTAATTATCATTAATTCTGTAAGATATCAAAACATAATGCTAAAGGCAATTTAAATGATACTTATTCTCTTTGCTATACTTAATTTGGTCATTGCAGAGATAGCTGTTCCCTTTAAAATTGAATCTACATCCAAGCTAGTCCCAGTCTCCTTAACTATCGAAAGTAATTTTATCGAATCAGATTAAGATCAAAGAAAATCAGGGGTGTTTGTACATTTATTTTAATATAGCAATATTACTTTAATGGTGTTCCAGACTATTTCGCTAAATATTACGATGATGGCTCTAAACAATGTAAAATCAATTTATAAGATCAAACATGTATTAATGACACTTATTAATTCTCGTTTGCGCCTGACATAATTCCTGTTTCATTTGTTCTCCATAAAATAAATATTAGCATTCCAGTTTATGCTGCTCAAAATCCTAAAAAGGGAGATACTGTGAAATTTACAATAAAACTTTGCGGATTGGATATTTTATGGTCATGTGGCAGTTAATTTACTATGTTTAGCTTTTATTTACCGATCAAATGATATTCAACCATTGCTTTATTATTTTTATTATTTGAATTAATAATGAAATAAACTCCCTTAATTACGACTTGAAAATCATAGATATTCTCCCAATATATACGAAGATTTAGTTATGCTTATTAACTTATTTAAGATTTACCTGAAGCTGAGCATGAAAGATGGATTAATCGACATTACAAAATTTAAAGATTAGCTGAACTGCTTGGCTATAAAAGACACGAATTATATAAGGTAAATATTGATATGATGAAACTGAGACAAATTTTTGAAACACGGAAGCCCGGCAAACCAAAATGTACAATGACCTCGATCGCTAAGATTGATCAATAAGATAAATATATTTAATTTGCTTGTTTAAATATATATTCAACCTTTCAAGATGAGGTTCTACGAATTTGTGATATTGCATTTCTAAATTTTAAGGATTTTATCATTTTTACAATATAAGAGGACAAACGTAAAAAAAATTATGAAATAGATAAATTTAATAAATTCAAGATTTAAGAGTTCAAGAATTCAAGAAAGATTAATTGATATCATCTAATAAGTCTTCTTCTTTATATTTGAGGCAATATTCTCTCACTGATGTTAGTAAAATATGTTTTTTCGATTGAGATTTGTTACACCTGCACCTTGGTTGGCTTTTGTATTTAAAAGATTCTTTCTTAAGCCTCAATTATTAATGAATTTATTAAATAGTCTTTTGCTTTGAATTATCATGAATAATCAACTTTAGCATTCCTCCTGGATCCATACGTATTGGAATATTCATAAAATACTATATAATTTGTATTTTCAAAGAATATCAAAAAGTAAATTATTTTAGAAACAAAAGAATTCTAATTGTATTTCATTAATTTTGGCTGACTTTAAAAGGATGATAAAAACCTGAAAGCAAATAAAAATTTAATTAACTTCTCCAGAAAATTAAAAGGCATTTTATAAACAAAATCAAGTAAATTAACTTTTTAATTATATTGTACAAAATCCAAATGAAGCACATCAAACGATTGGTAAATAGAAGCTAAATGTCGTAGCATGATCGTCACAGCAATTGTAGATATCCAATTCGCACAGGGTTATAATAAATTTCAAAGTATCTCCCTTTTTAGGATTTTGATCAGCATAAACTGGAAGACTAATCTTTGTTGTACGAATTGGATACGAAGAACAGATATAGTTTTCCAGAAATTAAAATTTATATTGGTCGCCGATACATGTTTGGTCCCGCAAATTGATTTTGCATTGCACAGTATCATCATCACCAAAGTAAGAAGATGCTTTTACGTGGTATTCCTTTATAAATATACATGTACAAACACTCCAAATATTTTTTGATCTTTATCTGATTCGACAAAATTTCTTTCGATATTCAAGGACAAAGGTGACAATTTTTATTAAGATTCTATTATTAAAGGAACTGCTATTTGTGCCCGTGAGAAATGAATGATCGCCAATAAAATAAATAGTGCTTGAATTATGTTTGCCATTTTTTATAAAATCCTAGTATGAATAATTATCCAAATCAATTAAATTATAATCAAGTTCATTCTTGTTGAATAATCTATTGAATAAATAATAGAAAAACTACTTAATCCAAATAATGAATTTAGATATTTTGCGAATTTGACGTATTTTTAATGATTTCACTTCATGTAATATAAAATAGACTAATGAATTTTATTATTTTGATTTATCTGCAAAAAATCTATTATTAATCTTTTAATGAATCATTTAATTTATTTTGACTTGATAAATATGAATAAAATCCATTTGTCTTATAAAGTTAATGATTAATAAATCATGTAGCATTATAACTTAAATATTTTATAACTTTTTATCTTAATATTTTTACCTTTTTCATATAGATTGGCTATTATCTTTTAGCATTATCTATTCTTTCAATTTATTTTTATTAAATATACTTTACATTAAATTAAAAGCTTAAATATAATCAAAACTGACTACTTTTGTCCAGTTCATAAATGAAAAATATAAATACAAATGACCTTCCATCTCTTTCGAGTTTCAAATTTTAGTTTTTTTAATGTTAAGGTCTATTAACATAGTTAATTTATGTAATTGATAATCTTCTCATAAATCATTTTATTTATATTTTCGGAAATGTCTCCTTACTGACGTAACTGAAATTCCTTTTGCTCTTGCGATTCGTTGTGCTTGATCTTTAGTTATTTTCTTGAATTTGCAATATTCTTTGCTCAGTTTTTCAACTATTAATGAATTTATTCTTTGTCTTTGTCTCTGTTTTTTTGATTTGATAGGTTTTTATTTTTATTTTTATTGGTGTCTTTATTTATGAGTACTTATGTGTTACTGCAGTAGCTAAACGCTTGAAAAGTATAAAGGAGTTTCATGAAGCAAGCATTCAAACTAGCGTTCTTTCCAAGATGATAAATAGGATCTAGCCCGCTGACCATGACAAGGATCCTTCAAACACCAAGGCCTGTGGTTCAAGAGTTAGATACTTGTTTTATATATTTCATGGCAAAAGTTGCAAGGGAACTCTGTTTTTGGATTTTCTTTTCTTCCCCTCCGGTATCTTCTTTCCTTTCTATCTGGATTATCGTGATTTTCATTCCTTTCATGTCTGAGAAGCTGAGTGTCGTATTTATATCTTTGCTTGCATTGAGGGCAAATCCATTGTTCCTATTTTGTCTTTTCTGAATGCTCTAGGGGCTATATGAGTTCGTCAAAGATATCCATAGATAAAAAGTACAGGATTAAGTGTATACAAATTAAAATTATAACTAAAATTATCTTCCCTAGTTTGCTTTGCAATCCCAAGGAGTGAATTCTTTTTTCTTAGATTCATTTTACATTGTAATTTTTTATCTATATCTTTTTTGATGATTTTATCAATAGGATATATAAACTCTTCGATAAATAAGCTCAAGAAATGTTAATCTTAAAATAACAGATTTTACAACAAGCAGATTATGCATCATAATTTATTAATCTCTTTATTCCAAATAAATTATAAAAAATAAACAAAATTTATGTGCACAGAATATCTAATAATTTAACAATTTTTTAAACTCTTACTTCAATAATTTTTAGAAAGTAATTCAAAGATAGATTTTCTAAAGATATTTTAGATGAAATAGATTGTTGGAAAAAAAATTAATTTCAAGATTAAAATAACCTAAAGTTTATTTTGAAAAGATATTGCCAAACAACTAAAATTGTAGAGTTAAAAAGATCTCCTTTAAAAATATCGTTAAAATGAATATAAATCTCTATTAGATAATTATGAGTAAGAGAAGAAAGATATTTTTTTGAAATAAGAAATTTCTATGTTGATTAATCATCCTTTCTTCTTTTTTTTGTTCATATTAGAGCAAGGGGCCTGATTTTGCACAAAGGTAACAGCTTTACTTTTTAAGTAAGCTTTCTTTTTCTATCCACCACCTCCTCCACCTCCTTCATCTAACTCTTCATATTCCTGCTTCATTTGTTTCGCATATTAACTTCCGAACTACTGCTCAGCGATTTCAAATAGTTTGTTTTAGCTAGTATCTATCTTCATCAATTCAATCCAGTGTCCCATGCTAGTCAGCAAGCAGCCTCCATTTTTATATCGAAGTAAAACATGTCCAGCTGAACCTTTTTCTTAATCTATATTTAAAATCCATTCAGGATTTTTGGGTGGATTTGTTTTGTTGATTGTTAAAATTTACAGAGAGTACCGCTATTTATCTATGCTGTTAGCTTTAACAGAATAAAGAATTGTACTTGGCATACACTCAATATGACACTCTCCTCCTTCAGCCATTTCCCCAACTAATTGCAATTGAGCTGACGGACACTCTTTTAATGTTGAAGACTTAAAATGAAGGACAACTGCTGTTGATGTTTATCCAGTATTAACAAAAGGATTTGCTCCCAAAATATTGGAATCCCATTAATTAATGAGAGCCTTAAGACTAAAATCACTAAACATAGCCATATGACCTGCTTCCAATATTTTTCCAAGAAATTTAAACAAATACTATTTGCCTTCGGTGAAATGTTTTTTAGAATATTAGCTACTGCATTCCCAATTGAATACCACACAATCTGGATCAACCGACTTAAGGTTGATTATAAATTATCTCAATATCTGATTTTATGGCTTTTATTCAAAAGCTTCGAGGATAAAATTTATGGTATGTGCCTTGCATGAATAAACCAAGACCTGGGTGCCTTCCATAGTTTTTTGTTCTACACTTGTAAATATTTCATCATAAGATCCCCCATTGCAGAATGTAACAATGATTGCAGCAATCTATTTATTTTATTCCTTTGGCTTAAGTAAGCGAAAATCATGCTAATGAAACATCTTCTTTTTTATTTCTTTTTTGTGATTAGCATTTGAGTTTATTTTGTCTTTCATCACTGGTGATGGTTTAATATCTTCTTTTTTCAAATCAGGTTTTTTAGCAATAATTTGAGGGCCTTTTACTTCTATAAAATTTTTGATGGAAGGTTTAGTTACTGTTGGTGGTTTCTCTTCCACTTTATTTGTTTTTTGAATAAGAGAGTTCGCTTTCTGCATTAAATACATTGTACTTTTTTTGCAGGAGGAGGCACATTGGATACGGGAACAACATTATTCTTGGGTTTATCCTTTTCCAAGTTCAATTACTTCTTCATTTTCAAAGATAGAAAATGATCTGAAAGAATTAAATAATTATAAAATAAAATATAACGTATATGAACATATCTTTCATTTTTGATTCTCAGAAAAATGTAGTGATAAATCTTTAATAATATAATTTTCAAGGAAATCATTTTTATTACTTTAATGCTATATCATTTCGTAAATCACATTAAGATATAAGGTTAAATCACTGATATAGTTGATAAATTAACATAATTTCTTGACTATCAGTTATTGTAATGTTAAAAAATTTTTAAGATAGGCACATTATCAACATTAGTTTCAAATTAATTCTTCAATAAGTATACTATTGATAGTAAATATATATTAATTTCATAATATTTTATCTTTAAGATTTTTAAAATGTTTTGAGCGATTATTAATTCGAGGCTCTATTTTTTAAAAATGTATTTCTTATGATAAAATTAAATTTAGAAGCAAATTTTAACTGACTTTCATGTTGCTTTTACAAATTCTATCTAGTCTATATCTAATTGATAAATATTACTTCATCTAACAAAGATTCTATCTTCATATTTTTTTGTGGATTTGATAAATACTATAATGTTATATATAACTCTTAGAAGAAAAACATTCAAAGTAAAGATATGCTATTTATTTCTTTTCTTTATTTCTTGTAAAGATGAATATATTATATTTATGAGTGCTATAAAAGGGCCTGATTTTCAATATCGTTAAAAAAATAAAATAGATATTTAACTTTAGCGATCAATTTTTAAATGAATTAAGCGAGTAAAAGAAGCTTTCACATAATTTAATTAAAATAGCTTTCACATAGTTTAATTATAAATATTATGAATGTTATAAATGAATCAAGTCCTAATTTTAAGTAAAGCCTATTGATATTCTTTAATTTTGTTATTTTTCCCCATTTTAAGGATTATATCGATTAAAAATTGATTGATATAAAGGAACTCTCTCCGAGAAAGATGAGTCTACTTTCAGAATCATTAGAGCTTATAACAAAAGAAAAATCCATCAAAATTATTATATTAATTATTTAATTACATTCTAAACCAATAAATGGGGAATTTACTATTACCAATATTAGGGGGAGGCATTGCAGTGCTGTTAGTTATTGGGGGAGTTTGTATGATAATTAAATGGGCAAACAAATAAATTCGACATGAATAGGGAAATGATTTTATCGAGGTTCGGGATATTATATAGGCTCCAGCTCCCAGAAATCGATCATAGTGGAGAGTCATTAAATTAACTCAATAGGAGTTGACATCGCTTGAATCATTATCAAATTAATAGTTTTTATAATCAGTTAAACTCTACAAATGCAAGATAGGAAATTAAATTATGAGGGAGCCTGTTACAATGAAGTGTTGTTAAGGCAAATATCTTTGTTAAAAAAATATTGCTATTAAATGGTTTTAGTAAAACCAGTTAAATTGCCCTATGTGCGGAGGTGATGCAAATATAAATAATTTAATTGAGCATAACCATCATATTAGCTTGGCAAGGAAATCTATTCATGATTTTCGGAAAAGAATTATAGTGACATTCCGAAGAATGAATACAGAATTGCAAGATTAGTTTAGAACGTAAATTGAGAAATATTTTGGAGAAGGATATAGTAGCAAGAATTTGTGATTCATTTCGGTTATTTTATATTTAGTGATATTAAGTCAGATGAAATCTCATGAACTGATAAATTATCTTTCAGCTTATTAGTTATCTTTCTCTTTATATATTTAGTATTTCCACTTATGAAGATAAAATGAAAAATATAAAGACTACTAGTCCGATGAGCTACTTTTATTCCTTCGCATCTAGATGACCCTACAACAGATCAGTTGAAGATTTTATGAATTAAAATTCTATATTTTTCAAGATTTTATATTCATTAATCTTTGGGATTATGTTTTAGATAGATAAAATAAATAATAAATTCTTCAATGAATGAGGAGCCAATTCTTAAAAATGTAACTATTTAAATTGTATTAGAAAATAGATCAATAATAACATCATCATTTCTTTTGATATTTTTCTCTTCCAGACCAATTGCCTTCAATTTTATTTTTAGCTCGAGCTTAGATTTAATATCTTTAAATTCTTTCATCTCTATCAAACTCAATTTGCCTCAAGTCTTTTTCACGTTACCACTCAGCTTTAATCTTTTAACTCTTACACTTTTAATCGATTTATTTTTTTAAAGCTTGAAAATATTTAATGCGCTGCCTTAGAAGAGGACGATGACCCTGTCCAAAAGGGAAATTAAAAAATAAATTAAGCCTGCGATATACTTGAGGGATTTTATTTCCAGCAAAGTAATAAGTTCATTTATCATAAATGATTGTTGACAAGTTGATTGTTATTTATCCATTTCAGCAAGGTACTTTTCTATTTTTATCTCATAATCATTTTATCTGTCTCGATTTTCAAAGGCCCGTAGTATCTTGACAGCATTCCTAACAATTTCAACTCTTAAAAATTGTTTAATTAATTAATGTATCTATTTAAAAAAACTAAAATAATCAAATGTCAACGAATAAATGAGTTCAAGAGATTTAAATAAAAATTTGAGAAAATTAAGTTGAATAAATAATCCAATTTTTCACATAGTAGCTATATTAATATTATATCTCATCAAATCATTTTTCAATTAAGTAAAGGCTATGTCTAACACCTCTTTCAAGTCGTGTGACTCCGTGCACGATGCTGTTATTGTGAACAGTTATAGTCCCCTTTCTCCTTTCGGGAATATGCATTTTTCCTTCAGCTGCGTACACCAATCTGCCACCTTCATATTCCGAATCATTGCTGAGGCTCAGTTGCAGCACTCTGCTTGCAAAATCATCAATATGAAATGCAATTCCCTTTCCATGCGCTACGCATCGCCGCAACACAATTTCAAATTGCTTTGCTTGAAAAATGTTTTTGAGTGTCTCGATGAGTTTATTGCCAGCAATTTCACAAAGCTTTGACTCTAATATGCTGAATTTAACATCCTCAATTAGTTCATTTGGAACTCCGCTGAAACTGATTTCATTATAGGCACAGTCAAGGAATGCTGTAATGCTAATACTTTAGCTTTCAGTTAACTCAATTTAATGAATGATAAATTTTCCTTTTGGGTTTTCATTTAACTTGCTGAGAAGTTTATTGGTTGCATTGAATGATGATGCTGCCTCTATGATTCCGCTTGATGAAAATAGTCCTTCGATTCCTTTTTTGTCGAAATTCACGAAGGTACCCACTCCTCGAAGCCTTAGAATCATATGAATGGTAGAGTGCATCTGAATGTTATAGTCTCCAATTGTTCTACCATCTTCTAATTGCTTTCCAGCGAATATTAATCGCTGTTGGTCAGGTGGTATTCCACTTATTTTTTGGATATTACTCTTGACTTCCTCGATTTTCATCCTTTTTGAAACTATAATTGTCAACGTTTCGCCATTCAAACCTTTTTCAAAAATTTAAAAATATCCCTATTAAAGCTGCTTCATTAAATAATTATTTTCCTCCTATAATAACAATAGTTTTTATTGAAGTTGAATAATGATCGTATTTTCCTCTTTTTTATCTATCTATTTTTTTATTTGTTCTTCAGTAAGTCTCTTTATTTGTACCTAAAACTTCTGTAAATCTTACTTTAATTTAAAACTAAGCTACAGATGTTTGTTTAATTAATGTTTTAATTCATTTTATCGAAGGATTGATGTGTCTAATAATTTTTTCATCTCCATTTTTTCTTTGGTCAGAAGAGATAATGCCAATTCCAACGATTAATTTTCTTTTTTATACGATTCATTTTCATTTCTTAATTTTTATTCAATCTATTTTCTTTATAAAATCTCGCGTTTTGCAGCGATTTCAGCCTTTGAAAGTTCTTTGATTTTTTTCAACTCCAAGTTAGATTATAAGACAATTTCTTTGGAATTTCTCTTATCTGTGATGCTCATGTATACTGTTATCTTTCCCCCTTTGTTAATTTTATAGCATTATACTTAGTTCCAAAGTACAATATCTCCAAATTTGTACTCTTTACTTTTCTTATGGATACTCCGCTCTTCCATTTTTATAGCATCACTTTTATTTTTTGAATAAGCAAGTGCATCATATACATCCTCTAGCTCCATTTTGCGATGTATTTCGCCTCCGATGTCCGATTCCTGATACTCTTTGGAGTAAACAACATTATCAATGTAATCAATAAGCGTAATAGTGAGTTTGGAAATATTCAAAGAGATTGTTAGAGCGAAAGTATTTGTTTATTCTTAAAATATTTGACTGTCCTCCATATTTTAGCAATATAATTATAATATTCTTGTAAAACAAATTAAATCTTATCATTTAAAATTTTCAAATATTTTTGGAATCGTTTAATAATTTAGTTTATATTCATTAAAATAATGTACTCAAACAATTCACAATTTTATAGATGCATTTAACTTATATTCATTGAAACAATGTACTAATTTTATTCATACTTCTATTTGTTTAAGGACTTTTTAATTTGTATAAATTTTTAAACTAACTTAATGTTTTTTAAATCACCGTCATTTTATCTCCTCTTTCAAGAATGTATTCATTTTTTATTTTCAACCTATTTCGACTTTCCTATTGATTTATACCAATTTGCCCATAATATCAACTAAAATATTAAAATTTCATATCTCTTCCAGCTGTTTCAATACGAAAACTATACAGAGAATATAAAGATTATAAAGATCATATTAGATCTGGTCATTAAATAGTCCTTTAGTAAAACATCGAGTAAAGTTGATAAATAATTAATGATTTTTGGACATCAATGAAACAAGGAGGACAATAAGGAAAGACGAGGATGAAATAAATGTAGGCGAGAGACGTTTTTGACATTTAAATTATTATCATCAAAACAATTTAATAATTTTTAATTTTAATTTAGATGCCAATGAGTTTTGCTAGATAAAATAAAATAATAAATAATATTTCATAGATAATAAAATGCAAAGATAAACTTGAAGATTTGTTCAAAAGATTGGAGTTAGCTTTTTATAATATTGCAAAAAATATTTAAATTGATTGATTAATCATTTTTTGCATGCAAATTTAACTCAAAAATAACTTTGCTTTTATGCCTACAATTTACTGGCTTTGTGTTTCATTTAAATTTGATAATCGTAAAGTAAGGGAGTTTTAATTCCAAAAATGCTTAGCTTGGATTTTTTATAGAGGTAATCAGCGGCTGTTAAAATATCATCACTTTCAGTATAAATTTTCATGCAGTTTTAATATCGAGAAACTTGTATCTATTTTGCATATTTTACACTTCATTCTTTGCTTTCGAAAACTTGAATTTTTAAATAATTCCTAAGAATTACTTGGAAATTTAAAAAAAATAATGAGGAAAGAAGCTCTTTATGGCTATTATTTTTTTTTAAAAGGATTCAATGGTGCAGCCTGCACTATGACCTGATGTCCAAGCTTTTATTGATTTGCAAAATTGCTTGATTGTTTTTTCGATGTTTAATCGTCTCATTGACGTATTTAAAAATTTAGAAAATAGTTGGTGACCTTTTTGACATATAAATGTTTTGCTTATTATTCGTTTGTTAGTTATAGCAATTTTTTGAGTTGTTATTTCTTTTGGGTTGAGAGATTCATTGTGTTATATCGCGAATAGTTTATCATTGGTCTTCTGGGGATTAAGAAGACAGTTCTCGTGATTGTCTTGGAACTAGAAGTACTCCTTGATTGGCGATGAGGGTTATAAGTACATGTAAGGATATCTGAGAAAGTGAGGGTCAGTTAGTTTACTTTAAATCATTCTCATCTTATTGTCAATATTCTTCAGTCGATTTTATTGATTAACTTGAATCCTTTTTATAAAAACTCTTTCAATAGACTCAATAAATTAATCGGTCAATAGACCTTTGCTTTGCAGCGCCAAAAGCAAATTTGTCAGTGGGTTTTCTTAAACTAGAGAGTTTATATTTTATTAAGTTATATTAATTCTACCAACTTTTTAGGATTCCTTTTAAATTTCATTTTCGTCCTGTAATTTTAGTGTCGATCGTTCGTTTTTAAGAAGAGAGCATCTATCTTAGAAAGTTTCTTTCAATGACAGATTTTATTCACATATGGCCTATTTTTCTGAAATTTCATCATTTCTTTCTTCCTATTCTTATTAGTGGCTTGCAATATTACTAACTGAGTTGTCATTCTTTGGTTTTTCAATAGAACTTATATCTTCTTATTCATGCAACCCCATTGATTTAAAAAATTAGTATGAAATATTAGCATTTCAAATATTTTAGTTAATTTTGTTCATTTTCTTTTATCGTCAACAATTTGCTCTTTGCATACTAAATGATCTATTTTTTATTCATCGGGAATTATTTTATGCATATTGGTTTTGATCAAAGTATTATTGAGGATAAATGATAAAGAGGAGAAGTACGAATGTTATGACCTTCGAAGGAAGTCAAAAGCCGCCCAGGAGAGTTGGTAGAAAATGATAAGAAACAGGAAATGGAAAAGAGTGATAATAATGTTTGTTATTTTACTTGGGTCTACTCCAAGGATTACTACAATTGAATGGACAAATCCAATCCAAAATTAAGAATAATTTTGTAATAATATAAATACTACAAATTATCAAAAAGAATTATTATAATATCTACATAAATTTTTACTAGTCCTTTGAGGAAAGATGCAAAAACAGTAATAAAGCAAAACTGATAACTCAATGACAGTATTTTTTATTCTCTTTCTTGATATATTATCAATAACTTTATATACCATCATCATACGCTTGCATCATACTTCATCAAGTGATTTATATTGTCGAACTATTTGCAGTAGATTTGCGATTTATTTGCAATTTTTATGACTTCCCAGAAATTTTAATAGAAGATTCTATCATGTTCTCGATACTCCCATTCCTATTTGTTTTTCCTCCACACTAAGGGAGATAAACAATGCCCAATTTAATGGAGCAGCACATATAATGCATCCTATAGTGCCATATTTAACTCTATCTTTGTTGGAGCAATTTTTTGGTATCTAAGTTTTCCTTATTCTATCATTTTGGAATTTTAAAGATGTGAATGAGAAGTAAATCCATGATATTTGGAAATCTTTTTGTTGGTAATAGGAATAAGAGTTGCTTTTTTAAGTTGAGGAATCAGTTTTTGCAGCTGTTTGTATTTCTATTCAATACTCATATTATTATAATTCTTTGATTAAGTAACTTTAAAAAGTATTAAGATATTATAAAGCATGTCGAGATAAAAATATTTTTACTGGAGAAGAATTTGCAAATGGTATAGAATTGTTTTGTAATTTGCAGTTTATTATGTTAAAAGCACTTCCATTACGATCTATAGAAGATTGTAATTCAATATCTCAATAATTTTAATCATTGATTGAGCCATGCAAGTTATCAATTACAATTACTTTTGCATTTTTCAAACATAATTTAAATATCACTGCCAAAAGTCAATTTAAGAAAATAATTTATCTGTTGCATCTAATTTATGGAATCGTTATCCAACATTTTTTAATTATTTTTTTAAAATCAACGAGAAAATATTATTTATTTGAATGATTTTAATAGTATATATATTTAAAGATTCCCTAAATACATTTTCTATTTCTTAAGAATTCGAAATATTTATTACAATAATCAGAAGAGAAACTG
>Ga0302268_1001135_pt1 | contig 15511 bp, 13 predicted proteins | sample III_Bog_E2_1_FD_194554 | JGI IMG/M metagenome (GOLD analysis project Ga0302268, IMG submission 194554) | Peat permafrost microbial communities from Stordalen Mire near Abisko, Sweden - III_Bog_E2_1 | ecosystem: Environmental > Terrestrial > Soil > Wetlands > Peat | place: Sweden: Abisko...
AATAAAAGCAAAATTTCATTTTTAAATGATAAAATATATAAATTTAAAATGTGGTCTATTTTTATTACACTTTAAGTTTATGCTTTTCTCAAAATTTGACAGTATTTTTGTTTTGCATTCATCCTACATATTCAAATTTTTTAGCAACAGTTTACATTGTGAACAACAAATAAATAGAGTGGCTTAATTTCTAATATATTAATCACAAGATAAACCATATTTTGACTTCAAAAGGCAATAAAACAATGCGTTCAACAATGTATTTAATTTGATGTATTCTATATATTGTCAAAATTTTCATTTACGTAAAGAAAAATCATTCGTTGAAAGTGTTAATTATTTATTGAAGTTGCAAAAGATATTTATTATTATTTTTGAAAACGGATTCTATTAATTCTTCTCAAAGAAGAATTTTAAAAGTAAATTAAACTGTTTTCTCCTATTTGAATTGCTAAAAATACTGATGTTCTCCATTTTGATCTGTTGAATTTGTACGATGTTTTGAATGGTTAATGACTTCAAAATTTGTTGTAATCCCCGCAATAGTTAAAAACATAGAAAATTGTGTTTATCATTGGACTTTTTAAAAATTGGATTAGAGGTGTTGCCTATATCATTTCTATTTAATCCAAGGGAGCGCAAATGATAGGGATTATATCAGTCTTTTTTGTTTTGATGAAGTTACTTGCGCGTTAACTATCGTAGTGCATACATTTTTTTGTTGAGTGTTAACCATTGTTTGAGTTTTTTGTCCAATTTCTTCTCTGAGCCCTTGATGCTTGTATTGCATGAAATTGCATAAAAAGTTAACTAGGGATATGCAATCAATTTTTTTAGCTTTATGAGCTACTTGATGGTCTCTCTTTTATATGATACCTCCACATACGCAGAAGTAATTTTAGTAGACCAATAATTGTTATCAAAGACATTCATACTTCCAAGGCAGACACTTTGATGGCGGATGCAGAAATATTCATAGAAGTTCATTATTTGAGCCATCTATTGCGACTCGCGATTGTCCAAAGCATTATAGCCTTTTTGAGATATTTAAACTTGATAGCTATTGAGAGGATTCTGGCCTCCATGCTTTTTCCCGGATGATAACAAAAGAATTAAGCTTTTCTAAATGAATGAAAATACAGTGAGGACATAACTGAGAAGACATAAAAGAATCATAATTTAAAAAAGAGGGATTTATCAAAAAAATCACTCAGTTCGATGAATAATATTTTGCCATCACTTAGACTTAAGATTAATGATTCCCTCATAGCTTGGATAATCTATTTATAGAATGACTAATGATAGTCAATTAATTAATTTATAGATTCTTTCTTGAGAAGATCAATAACTGATATCGCTCTCTGTTTCCTCTTTTTTAATATCTTCGTCACATTTTAGGGCAAGCGAAAACATATTAATTTCCAATTGGATGGCAGTAAACACTATCAGTGCAAGCGGGCAATTGATATTATGGGAAATATCCAATCCTGTCAACTGATCAATGATTAAATCAAAATTGTGGTATAAGATTACGAATGATCTGCAGCTAGAGCACAATGATGAAGGTTTTGAAGTCCATTCTCGAATTTCATCTTTAATGTTTCTTATTGGGACTCGAATTCTTTGAGAAAGAACATCTGGACGCTCATCAGGGTCATTGAATGTTGTCAACAAAGATTAAATTTTTCCTTTTATATTCTGCAAATGGCTTCGGCTGAGACATTTGAAAATTTTTATCTGCATTAAGAGAATAAGATTATATTTTTTTGATAGCAAATCAACAAGTAAGATAACTTCCGCTTTGGGCAATAGTTGTCTGCAATAATGACTTTATCTAAAACTCCAGCCTTCTTCTTCCAAAACAACTGTCATCTTTATAGTTAATTTGTGACTACTTGGCTATGTAGGTCTTGCAAACTTTTGATTATTTGTATAAACACCACATAACGGAAGTATTTTATCAATAGAACATTCGAGAAGTCGAACTGTATTTATATTTTGTATGGGAAATCAATTTAATGCAATGAGAATGAAATTTAAATTATCAGTTGTGTAAAATCTAACATTTTATATCATTAAAGAGAATAGGCATTCTTACATCATCATATACCATTGAATACATCTTAAATAGATTCACCAAGAATTGATATTTGATAACCCTATCTCTATCTCTATCGACATCATAAATAGCTATAAAAAACTTAACAACAAAAAGCAGATCAATGAAAGTTGCCAATATTGGTCGAGCAAGATTGAATGTAATCAATTTTAAACAGATTCACCTAATAATAACAAGCCAACAAAATCTTCAGGTAAATAAACCATTTAATGATAAGTATCTTATCAAATTATCAGCAATATAAATGTGATCAATGAGATATTTTTGGAGCATTGGCCAGCGCATAATAAAAGATAAGAGAAAAATTAATTTCAACAAGACCCTTCTCCTTATCAATCTCCTTAATTATCTAAGGATGTAATGATTTTATTCGAGATAATTCCTTTTAATATTGTGCGAACTCTTTAGCTTCTCGGTCATCTCCCATAAGTAGTAAAAGAAGGGGCTCAAAAAGTAAACTAACTTTTTTTAATGTTTATGCATCTTCATTTAAAGCAGGCACTATTGGACTGCTGAATTTTTCCTGAATCATAAATAAAGTTTGATTATCATCCAATTCAGTGTGATAGATAATAAAGCCTTACCAATTGATGACTTAAAAGATTATTTTCTTACTCTTAACTAAAGTTCGCTAGCCAAATATTTTATTGAATGAAGGCAGCTAAAAAAAGTTACGATTGACGACAGCCATATGCCCATCTTTTCCACTTGTTCTATTTTTATCTCCAATTTTGTCCCAATTTTTTTCTTTATTCAAAATGAAACAATAATCATCATCTTCAATTACTGTAAAATCATATTCGTTTGACTGATTTTTGTCTTTGCTAAGTTTAATATTAAATTTAACCTCTTTCTTTGAATCATAGAGAAAATATGTTAAATTCTTATTTAGCAGTTTTACAACAGGCATTGTGTTGAGTTGAGATAGAATTTTATAACACTCTTAGGATGAGATAATAGAGAAGAAGAGGCAATAGTTGGATAGAAGATTGACTTGCATATGCAAATGTTATAATTATAAAATTGGCGTATTTTAAATTAAAAATATGGCTTAAGGAAGTCAAGTTTCATTTTAAAATTCATAAAAATTTAAAGCAAATAAATTTCTTATTTTTTAGAAAAGATTTGTTGTATATGTGCTTTAAATTATTTTATTAATTTATTTGATGAATAATAGTGGATCTATCAATCGATAATTTACGATTTAAATTGGAAATGATTAGCTCACTGTTAATCTAAATATGCAAAAAGTCAAAGTTCTTCTCATCAATTCAAAATCATGCTAAGTTTATCAATAGGTTTATACATAAAAAAACTTGCCATATACTCCAAAGCAAACTTATAAAAATTGCTAATAGTTGTTTGAGTACTTGGACGCAATAAGATAGAATAATAATAACTGGAGATTGAAAGATCTTTCAACAGTCATAATAAAACCTACCGCTTATGATGCTATTTCATTGAATTTGAAAAAGATCACTGATCAAGAATAATTCTGCAAAATGTTCCTTAATAAGCTAATGCAAACAAAGCAATCAAATAATTCTATAACACGAGAAGTTATAAAATAAATATCAACAGTTAAAAGTCTGCAGGAAAACTATCAGAAAGATTTAGCTGTTAGATTGAAAGGCATTGGAGAAATTATACAATAATTCCATCAAAATATAAATAATAAAACATAATAAGTTAAACAAATCAATAAAAACATATATTAAATTCAGTAATCATCTTTAAAGAAATCAAAATAAGGAAAAAAAAGTGTGGAGAAAGAATATTCAGAATCCACTAATAAAAATATTGAAATTGCAATCGATTAAAAAATATCGACGTTAAGAACTGAGTTGCAGATCGTTGAAAAGACCATGAATCGCAATATACTAACATTTAAAGAATAGTTCTCCTTACAGCAAATTAAAACATAAAAATCAATCTCATAGATAGAGGATTAAATTTAAAAGTACAATTTCCCTAAAATAAAGTAAGAAAGTCTAATGATTATTGAATCATTTAATAATGAAATAAGACTTAAAGATTATGAGTTTATTCCATCAGCACACAGTCTGAGTGCGGCTAAAAAGATATGTTTCTTAAATAAAAAAATCTTAAAGAATCTCGAAGATGCAAAAGACTACAATAAAATTCGTAGTTAATTATCAATTCCTTATGGAGTATATAAAATTCGTATATTGGTAAAAAATCTTAAAAACAATGGACTTATATTTGGCATATGTAATAATAAGATCATGGATACACTAGAAAAGATCTCCTTTAATGATCATAACCTGATATCTTTTAATTCATGTGGTTATATCATCAATCGAGGAATGATGATCATGAGTAACGGCCGTATTAAAAATGGGGATATCGTGAAGATGATTGTGAATATTCCTCGTGGGTAAATCAGATGGGCTTGCAACGATATTGACGTTGCCCTCGCCGAAATGGGAACAATGAAAAAAGAGGAGATTTATCCTATTTTAGGACTTGGATTTTTTGGAGATGAAGTAGAACTTATCCAAACAGAAATTTCTAAAGAATAGTAGATCACTTCAAAACAATCTTATAAAGAATAATTGGCAAAAATTAATTAAAAATACAAACCCTTAAAATACAAATGATTTATTTATTCTCTTAACTGAAGCCACTTATTGTTGAGTAGACATTGACTACAATATACCATTCAAATAGCAGGATATACATTAAAAAAGTATATAGTGGTTCATAGATGCAATTTTGGTTTGATTTATCATTAAATGGATAAATCAATCATTTCCGATGAGGAATTCCAATTCGAAATGACGCTTGCCCAGTCATCTAAACTAGGATTGGAAAATTGAAGGGATGGATTTAATGAGACATAAGTGCTTTATAATAATGATGACTTGTCCTACCCATTATCCATTGAAGTCACATTACTCTCTAAACTGTTCGTTCTAATTGCGCAATGAGAATTGGTTTTAAATGGTATTTTTATCGGATTAAAGGGTTCTAAAACAGAATATAAGGAAATATCTGTCCAAGCACTTTTACTTTTACATAAATTTTATTCTAGAGAATCCTCAGCATCATCAGCCACTCTTTATGATTTCATACTTTATGATGATGTCATTATTGAACTCTTTTTCACATACTTTGCGGATCTTTTTTATTAAAATTAAACTTAATGTAGAAATTAAGTATTTTCTTAAATCTTCATCTAATTCTTCTCTTCAGAATGTATCTTTTAGTTTATTTTTAGGATGAATTGGCTTTATTTTTAATTCTAAGGCTTTTTACATTTCAGACTAGCTTTATTAAAAGTATGAATTTCTTCAATAAACGATTTGATTCTTAAATTCTATGATTCAGTTATTTCCTACATCTCATCAAAATCAAATTTGAGAATTTCATTCTTAATGTCTAGATAAAGCTTTATTTACTGATAGCTGTTCTTTAAAGCTCATTTCTCTCATTTTCCTATTTTTTGTATATATTTTCAGTAAAATCAGAAATTTTATAGATAAAACCTATTTGTATTTCCTTTATTACTCTTCGATAAAATATATAGCGAAATCTATTTAATTGCCGTACTGATTTTCGTAAAATAGAAAAAAGCATATTTTTAACGTTATGTTAGGTCCTAAATATTTTTTGAAATACCTGCCTTCTATTTGCTTCGAAATTAGTGCCCAACGATTTCCATATAATCCATGTAACGTTATCAACAAATTCTCTTCTTCCTTGGTCCACTTATTTTTGTTGATTCCCTCTTTGAGATGATTGTAATAACGCTCACGACATTGTTTGCCGTTACGTCCTTCCATGCCATAGACAGTTCTCATCATTCTTGATATCTTGCTCCATTTTGTGATCCCTTAATTTTAGTAAAGTTTTTTCAAAATTTCATCTTCCTAAGCTATCAATGTATGTACTTCTGACTTCCAAATCTTTCTTTAGATCATTAGGTATTTTTGGTTTGAAGTTAAAAAGATTTATCAATTAATTATATTCTGCAAAAATGCGTTTTTTTGAGAATAGCCAAAAGTGAAGTTGCCCTAGGTTGAAGATATTGAGGCTAACAATTGGAAGGAGCGTATATTAAACATATGCTAGAGTTCAATAAATATCATGTGATGGCTATTATTTTTATTTTTACTTGTATGCCTATATCAAAGTTACTGATATTGGACTTAAATGCCGTTTATCATGAAGATGGTAAGATAAAATTCAATCTGAGTTTGTATTTTAATGAAATATTTCTATTTTGTCTTCAAATAGACAAAATAAAATCAAGTTAATCTAAATTCAGTTCAAAAAATGATCAGCATCTTAAAAATAAATCGTCTTCATTCTAATATTTATTTTTTGACTCTTAAATAAAGAATATTTTCTTTTTCAGTGACTCCATTCAAAGTATTTTATCCCTTGAAATTATTTGTAACTCTAAAATATTTTTTATATATTAATCTACGTAATAATATCAGAAATTTGTTTGTTAACATAATTCAGCTACAATAATAATATTAACATCATGATGGACTCTGACCGACGTCGACATCTCGAATACTCTTCGCTCGTCATGGGCAGCAAGGAGGTACCTATGGCTATTTTCCCTCCCAAAAGAAATAATCACTTAACCACCAAATCCTTTTCAAAAAAAACAGAACAGATGAGTACCAAATATACAAAAGGTCGCTCTAATCGCATTCGTACCCATAATGAACGTCCGGATATATTTTTAGAGGGAGAGAAGGTTTGCAATTTGAAAATGGCATGGCAAAAAAATTTAGATATTAAGTATCTTGAAACTTACAAAGCTAATTTACAGAGACGAAGCACTCCCATGTCCTTAAAGAATAGATAAGGTTTGATCAATGGAGTCATAAAATCTCAAGGCAATTGTAACGTTTAAACATCTAACGAAAATGAATCTAGCAATAAAATGTTAAAACCTAATGAGGTTTATATTGCACGAGGTATATCCAACACTTTCTTTTAAAATATACAAAAAAGCAACTTATTTCCCCAGCCTACCTAACGCCAACGTACTCAAGTTAAATTAATTTCCCAATAAAAACCTTAATTAAGATTGCGAGTTTCTCAGCGTATTTAACTTCGAAAAAATTAGACTGATAAAATAATTACCGAATAATTCAAACGTAAACAGTTGTTTTATATAAACCAAAAAGATTTAAACGGCATTCATGCAGAAAGCTTTATAGTTGTAGAATATCCAAGCCTTCAAATTGTAACTGGATATTATTATCGCAAGGTGGTATAAGTTGCTAGTCTGACGAAGATAATGACCTTTTATGCTTCAATTCGACTGCTTATGCAATTCTAGTTAAATCCCTAGAAGGAAATTGTACAAATAGATGAAATAGCAGTATAAATAAGTGGAACGTCTGCTTAATTATACGAAGGAGATCGTTATACAGTTATGTAGCTTTTTCATGCGCTTATGCTGCCTAGTGGAAATGATGCTGCTCTTGCACTAGCTAGATGGGGCTCTTTACTACTAGGATAAGGTCCAAAAGGGTTTATCAATTACATGAATCGATTATGTAGTTAAATCGGTCTAAAGTGTACAACCTATGCCAATCCTCATGGCTTGCCTAACCCTCAAAACGGATCAACAGCAGAAGATATAAGTATCCTGATTGCACGATGCTTATAATTTAGTCTATTTAGGTAAGTAATAAAATGTAAAGAATATAGGTGTTGGACTTAAAATGAAGGAAAAAAGAGATAAGTTATTTGGTAAAATACAAATAAGCTCCTAAGAAGGCCTGGATTTGAGGGAGTAAAAACTGGAGTAACTGCAACTGCAGGTCCTTGTTTAGCAACTCTTTATTCAATTTCAGGACGGTACTTCATTGTTGTATTATTGCGGACTAACAAATTATCTCGTCGATTTAAATAAACTCGTTTGATTCTAAGTTTATCTCTTAAAAAATTAAACAATATAGGATTTCAAACTGGAATTCGAGAGTTGAATAGAAATGATATCTAGCTTGATAGCGATAATAGTGAAGAAGAGGACGAATTTAATTTTTAAAAAAATGATGCTTCTTAATATTAACGAAGAAAAAAAATTCTATTAAACTAACTTTGAATGATTTTTCTAAAATTTAATTTTTTAATTATTTTAGGATAAAGTTATCATATCTATTACTTTTTGAGAAGGAAGAAAATAATAATAATAACAAGAACTAATTTAAGAGAAATTATAATTTTGTCCCTTTTCTTAAAGACCATTTATATTCTCTAAAGAGAGAAAATAATTGTTTAATTCAATTAGCAATAAAAAAGCTGTTATTTTATGGATTCGTTGGTATTATAAGAGTAAATAATTTTTATATATAAATAATGTCATTGAGGAATAGCCCAATCCGAGGACTCGAACCTTCCATCAAGGAGTTTACTTTGTAAGCATATGCGCTTAATACCTAAAATGATAAACTAACACAATTACTGCAATCCAAAAATTCATAGATTCAATCTTTGATACTTGCTAATTCCAAATTAAAAAATACGTATTAAGCTCAAGCCGATGCCTATAGAAGAACAATTGACTCTTTGGAAAAACAACTGGGAGAAAGTTAAAAAAGCAGAGACTTTGAATTTACAGAGATTAAAGATAAGTATAACAAATTGACAGCATAAGAGATGTCTAACCTTAAAAATACTCACACAAATGAGATGGAGTTTCTTTTCAAAGAAGTAGCACATCTAAGGGCATCAATTGAGGTCTATGAATCCAAATTAGACGTGAAGGATCATGAGATTAGCACAATCAGATAAAGTTATGAGAGAGAACTCAGTATGAATGCAAGTGAAATCAATACCTTAAACAAAAAGATAATGCAGTTGTAGGATGATAAACTTAAGGAAATTAAAGATTTAACAAACAGGCGATAATTATAGAAATCAAGGACCAGCGAAATGTTTAACAGTCGTAAGGAGTCAACTCAATACATCGAGAAGCAGTTGAGGAAGTTAAACTAGTAGGTACTGTAAAAGACCATAGGAATAGAAAGTTTAAGTAGAGATTTAGCTAAATAAAAAAAAAGACATGCATAAACCACGAAATAAATGACTAAAAAAATATAGAGCCTCGTGGAAGATTATTAAGGTCAGCTTAAATAAAAGGATGAACATTCATCTAAAATCGAAAACATTCTCAAAGTTGAAATCTTATAATACAAATAAAAATAAATCAGATTATTGAATGAAAACGATGACCTCAAAGTCATAGCATCTTCGCTGAAGAAGGATATAGATAATAAAGATGTAATCATTAAATCTAAATCTGATTAAACAATTGGACTGAAATTACAAATCTAAAAAATAAGAGAAGATCATAACCATGAGATTAACAATTTGATGAAGGAGAGGAGAAAAAAATCAAGCAAATCAAATTTGGGATCTAGCAGATCGTTAGGATCAAGTATGAAATAAAGTGGGGTGCTTTAGTCTCCTCAGCCTGAGGCCTAAGCACTTGGCTCTAAAATGATCAGTTTTCTTCCGATGGTTAAGGAAGAAGGCTCACCTGATCGAAAAAATTTCAGCGAATTGGGAGGTGAATCAAATATTATGTAGGATTAAGCATAAGACTAACTAGCCAGAGCTATATATCATTATGATTCCGTCATTGATTAACTAAAGAAAAGCCATTAGATGCAGCTTTAATATTATAAATTGACCATTTAGAAATCGACTGGTAGACTTAAAGAAAAATAATTGGAGCTGGAAGATGTGCTGACTCGATTTTCTCCCCTAGTAAAGATTCATGCAGGCTAAAAGACTTTGGAGCAAGATAGAAAATAGAGAATGGAAAGACATTGGAAAGCTGATTTAGGAATTCTATAAATCATGCTAAAAAAATATAAAATTCGAACCTTTTGAGAAGTCTAGGCTTGATTGAATGTTATTATGAGTTAAAAAAATATGTTATTTCAGTTAGTTTTATGAATTATTTAAACGCAACTCAGTATTGCAAGATACGAGAACATATGATAGATAGAAATTATGAGAGAAATTCAGAAGGCATTTTCCCCAAACTATATAGGGTCATTTATTGTTAATTCCGGTTGCCAGGGAGAAGGTTAATCTTATATCCATGCATTTTTTAGCGGCTGACTCACTTTTGATATGTTTTGGATTTTGTTTGCTTGTTGAGGATAATAACTTTCAGTGGTTGCTCGTCTGTGTCTGTTGACTTTAGCTAATTCTATTTGTCCAATATGAATTGTTAAGTTATTCTTCTACATTTTCTAAGTTTCAACATTGTAGTCATCCTCTGGAACATTGTTTTAAACAGTCGACTTACGATATTTAGCTAGTGAATTACTTAATTTTATCATCGTTATTTTATATGATTAATCTCTAATTTATCAAACTATATACATGCTCGTATGATAATGAAATTTTTGCTGTGTGCGCTGTTTCACCATTTCATCCATATTCTAATATCGATTATGAAGATAAGGTTCCTTTGTATATGGATTTATTGGACCACTTTCAATTTCATTGCTGTCAATCTATTGACTGAATGATGATTCGTATGTTTAGCGCCTTTATTGTTGAGTTCCAAAAATTTTAATAGGTGCATTAAATACTTTCCTATTTTTAACATCCGAAATTATATTTTTTCTTACTATTGATCTCAGCCTTTCCGAAAAATGAGTCCTTTATATATTTGTGGACATTGGTAAATTATTAGCAATATTATTTGCATGAGTAGTATCAATTTTGATCGATTGCTTTTGGGATTTATTCTTTTGTTTAACCATAATAAAATTTGGAGTAGTTTTTGGTATTCTATTTTTTAAAAGTTACATTTTTTAATTTATCAATTTGTTTTTCCTTCGTTTGAACGCCTACTAATTATCTTAAAAGAAAGTCTCTTCATTCTCGCGACTTTTCTGTCGATAGCTTTCTTGCATTTTGAGAAGACCGTTTTGATGTTTGTATCTTACTCTTTTTTTCATTGAAATTCCATCACTTTCTTAAGTATGCTGCCCTTCTGGAGATGTTGAACTTGATGAGAGCAAGATGAAAGGAGAAATATTTATTTTAGCTACTTTGTAGTCCTGACCAAAATGCCTCATATAATGATAATAAAATAATTATAACAAAGAATGGGGTTATTCCATCTCAAATTTAAATAATATTCTCATAGCTTTTACTGTTAATTTAACGCAAATTTTATTGCTTATTTTTTTAAAATACTTAAAAAAAATATGTTTTAATTCGTTCCTCTGTAATTTATTTTCCTATTTATTGTATTGAATCATTTATTCTTCTCCGCCAGAATTAATTAGATTTTAATAGGCTTATATTTTATATTGGATTGAGTCATAATATAATGTTCAAATCTTTCTTTAGGTTATTTGGCCCAAGGCATTTGGGCCTTTTAGCCACTTTTTCATTAATGCGGTTCTCTCCATTCTTTGCCACTAGTGAGGAGAATGAGCGCATCAATCAAAAACTGAAGAGAAAACTTAATTAAAAATTTCACAACCGTAAGGATATCTCTTTCTAATTAACTGATGAGTTCAGGTACCTATTTATATGACTTAGGCAAAACATGGTTATCTTCACTGGCAATTCCAACAAAGCTCTTGCTTAAGAGATTGCTGAAATTTTAAAAATACAATTAGGATCCATAAAAGTTGGTCGGTTTAATGATGGGGAGGTAAGCATTGAAGTGAAAGATAGCGTCCGTTCAAAGGATGTTTTTATTATTCAATCTACTTCCCCTCCTGTCAACGAAAATTTGGTTGAATTGTTACTGATGGTTTCAACCATGCGTAGAGCAAGCGCCAAAAAAATTAATGTTGTCATTCCTTACTATGGATATGCACGACAAGATCGAAAAACTGCACCAAGAGTGCCTATCTCTGCAGCTGATGTAGCCCGCTTATTGGAAACTGTTGGAGTTGATAGAGTCATATTAGTGGATGTTCACTCAGGGCAAATTCAAGGCTTTTTTGGACCAAGAGTACCCGTTGATAATCTTGAAGCCAATCTAGTTGCGATGAATTATTTCGTTGAACAGAAAAAGATTCCACTGAAGAATATTGTGGTAGTTTCTCCGGATGCTGGAGGAGTCACACGCGCCAAGAATTTTCAAAATCTGCTGTTTTCAGTTGGAGTCAAATAAACCTCACTGGCCATGATAATAAAACAAAGAAAAGGGGCAGGAGAGATAGGAAGTATGCATTTGGTGGGAAGTGTCTAAGGCAAACAGGCTATCATAATCGATGACATCATTGATACTGGAGGCACGTTAACTTAATCAACAAAGGTGCTAAAACAAATGGGAGCTTTAAGTGTTTCCTGTTTTGCCACTCATGGTTTGTTTTCAGGGAAAGCGTTAGAAAATATAAAGAAATCTCAGTTAGATCAGGTGATTGTTACAAATTCCATACCACCCAGAGAAAATGAGGAAGAATTAACTGAAGGGAGGATTATCAGGCTGTCAGTGGCTCCCATTCTTGCTGAGGCTATCTTCCGTATACAAACCAAGACCAGTATTTCCAATCTTTTTAGTATCCCTAAAACGTGATCAGTCTCATTCGTATATCAAGAATATTTATATATTTAGTTTCATATAATTCTATCAGTCACTTAAATACTTTTGGTTACTACTTCTTCGTGTGATTTGGCTGTTATTGATTTTCCTTCAGGATTAGTCATCTGCATTTTCTAATCCTAAGATATATCAATCCTAGAGACAAGGATCCGTATTTTACAAATTTGATATTATATGATTGACATGAGGAAAAGGCTATTTTCCTTAAATGAAGCAGATATTATACCAAAAATAAAGACGAAATTAAATTGGTGCTTTCATTTTTAATGTTATAAAAATTATATTAAAGTTAACTTCTCAAACAAACAGCAATAATCTTGCTATACTTAATCAATAAATGATTATGATTATGAATTTAATGGATAATCATAGCTTCTATTAATATGAGCTAAGTTATTCGCGTTATTCTGACTCCTTTAATATAAGAACAGTGAGAGATAAGTGGTCGATATATTACTAAAGTAATATATTTTTATTTTTAAAATTGACTTTTTACATTGGTTGACGAAGATGAATTACTTCTAATCAGTAGATATCCTAACTCATAAAATTGAGTAAGTAAGGTAATTGACTTGGAAGAATGAAGAATTAACCAAATCTTTACATGAAGCGGTGAGTCGCTTGTAGTGTCGACTTCAATAATATTATTGCCATCAAAAAGTCTGCGATGAACTGTACAAACGATTTACGTTTTTAGAAATTTCTCATACTTGCGAAAACGCACTGACTGATGCCACTAAAATCATCACCTTTCAGTTTTCTGAACAAATTTAATTTATTTGGGAGTAGATCCGATGGATGTCAAAACAATTCAATCAACAAAATAGCCGTCCCCATTAATAATTGCTCCCTGCTGTACAGGGTGAGATCGACAATATCCATCAAAAGCATTGACAGCACTTAAAACATTGTTTCCTAACACCATATATAAATAGCTAAATTAAATCACTAACAGAGGAAACTCAAAAAATTAAAAAATAATTATAAAAAGATCTGTAACTAATGAAGGAGATTATCTCCAATCAGGTTTGTAATTTAAAATAAAAGTTGGATAATATAAATAATCGGTTTCACTAATTAATTAGAAACACAGAGTTGCACTTTTATCGGTCGGCTGTATCGATATAGAAAATCAAGACTCAGTCGAATAACATTATGAATATTTTTCAGAGGTTGTAGGCCCGGCCTAATGAACCTAATTGCAGTGCTGCATCCCCCACTCCAACGATGGGATACCAGAAACCATATAATTAAAGTTAATAATAAGTTATAGCTGATGATTTTGCTCCTATCCCCAACTGCAGTAAACTTTGTTATCTGACAAGTTCGATCCACCTGCTACTCTTTGACAATCAGCTTTTGTAAGACTTCCAACCCTCGATCTGAATGCCTTCGGTTAATCGTGGATGCAATGAAAAAAGACAAATAACTTTGGTACGAATATCCTCGGAATAGCCTCGTCTATAAATAAGGTGAGGATAAAAAACAAATTTAACCCTTTTCCGATTGGTTAATTTCACGATAGTTTTCTACTCTATCATATATCTTGTAATTATTTGCAATTGCAAGGAATATTTAAGATCGTCATTACCGGATAATAAAGAACTGTATATCATTTTCGAGGAAATAAATTAACAGATTTGAACCTAGCTTACAACTTCCGAAAAAACAACCATAAGATGTATAAACGGTTATTCAGAGATAATCTTTTTTAATATTAAGTGAAATATCTTTGATATCATCAATTTATGCGACTATTTCAAAAATTTATCTTTGGTGCTTTTTTATCTCTGTCTCAAAGAAGGTTATTTATTATAATTTGGCCAATTTCTGATGTTAGATCTAGAGAGCCTATGCAGGCAAACAGTTATGTGCAAGGGCTGCAGAAATCATTAAGCTACAAGCTGACATATCAAAAATATCAAAAGATGACATCTCATTGTTGTTCCTGATACTTATCACTCTGTCCACAGTGTGATGAGCTTTATACAAAAAAATATCATTTAACTCACTATAAATCAATTCTCTGCCAATAAACCAAAAACAGAAAAATGAGAATACTGTAAAGTCTGCAAAACCAATATCTCAAACATATGAAAGCTCTCAATAGGAATGTTGACTTAGAAATTTTAAAAAATGGAGCATTGCATAAATGAATGTCTATCTTTACAAAGACCATCTTTGTGTTGACACGGAATATGTTAAAATATTTTGATACAGAGAAAAAATAAGCATAACAAGTTTTAAAAGATGGGAAGAATCAACATTGAAATATAAAGGAATTTTGACTTGCCTGATCATTTATCTCAACAACAAGAAGATTAAGAAATAGAGCGATTTCGAATGGAGCCCCTCATAGAAGAATAGGCAATGTAAATAGAAGGTGAAGAGCAAATAGACTCACAACAAATTCATTCTTCAAATTTATCAAATCATTCCAGACAACAACTTGTTATGGATTCATAAGGAACACAAAGAATTTAAAGATCTAATATGAGAAGTCCAAGAACTGGCAGGTATCAGAGAAACTCAATCCCATCGAATCCACCTCAAGCAAGAAATTTGCCAAGAAACACGCAACAAATACCATCCAACTTATCGCAAGTTACAAATTAGCAAAGAAATCTCCAACAAAATTTATGAAATCATCGATATCAAGATGTAAAATAATAATTTATAGTTGAATTTAGCAAAGATAAGGCTTTTATGGATATTGTGAAGAAACTCAAGTTCAAATGATAGAAAATCGTCAACCATACTTCATAAATGATTTATTTTAATGTCAAATGCACACATTCAAATCAAGTAGT
>Ga0302268_1001147_pt1 | contig 15402 bp, 10 predicted proteins | sample III_Bog_E2_1_FD_194554 | JGI IMG/M metagenome (GOLD analysis project Ga0302268, IMG submission 194554) | Peat permafrost microbial communities from Stordalen Mire near Abisko, Sweden - III_Bog_E2_1 | ecosystem: Environmental > Terrestrial > Soil > Wetlands > Peat | place: Sweden: Abisko...
CTCTGTTTTTTTGCATGATTTCTATAATTTAAAAATGAAAAAGAGCGAATGCAATTATTATTATATTTGATAAACATAATTCCGATGATACTATTAAACATATTTATATTTTAATTTTAATTGATGCAATCAATACATTTATATACAATTGATATATAAATGGATGTTATTTTTAAAATATCTTATGAAGCTGGCTTTATTATTCCTCCTTGGTGTTTCCCTGGTTTACTCCCAAACTGCTTGCACTAATATCCCAGCAGATAATGTCTATTATCTGACCTCTTTTTGCGATCAGCAAACTGCTTGCGGTAAATCTTGTGGCAATTGCAACTGGGCATATGCCGCTGATTCACAAAGGTTCAAATGTGGTTCGACAATCAACTGTGCCAGATCAGGAAAGGCTCTCAATCTTGAAGTCATTGACTATGGGCCCAATTGTGACCTATAAAAAAAATCAGGAAAGCCAATTATTGATGCCAGCTATTCAACCTGCAAACTATTCACTGGCTCAACTTCATGCGGATGGAGCGACAAAATTGCAGTGACTTGCAAAAAGGTTGGTTCTCCTAACTATCTCGGTAAGCTGCCAATTGGAGAGTGCACTTGGGATCTGAGCAATTCTTAACTTCCCTACTGTCATCTTGAAGAAACCAAAAATGTCTACACCTTTGAAAACATTCACGAATGGGTCTAAAAGATATAACTTGAAGAAAATGTTGATGTCCTTCTTCTCCAGTAATGAGATGATTCGAATAAACCAAATATCATTCAATTGAAAATTAAAAATCATCTTACTTTTACATATTATTTACAAAATTATTCTATTTGCCAAAAGAATGAAGATCAACTTCATCAACTATAATGCTTAATTGTTCGACGGTGAAAATCTTTAAAGAAAATGCCGTTATCCCAGCGTGTTTTTATTGGCGGAATTTTATAGGCCTCCTTTTCAGTTACATTTTCAGGACTGAGACCCTAAGGCACCTGCATTTTTTATAAAGGGTTGGGCTGCATAAATAAGGCAAAAGTGTTTCTCCCTACTTTTTTGCCTGCCAGCTCATCACTTCTAACCACACAGTGTGGAGTAGCTTCTAGTGTACCGCCCGTCAAAATTTGGGTGCTTTCTCCCAACTGAAAAGCGAGCATATCTTTTGGAATTGATATTCTTGCAATTTCAGCAAATCTATTTTTAGCATACACACCTCCTGTTTGCAGAGGATAGGAGATTTATTTACCATGTTCATCGGTATAAAGAGCACTTGTGAGAGCCGTTAATGATCCATGATCATTATGCCATCCACACCAATCATCCAATCCTTAACCTTTCTAATTAAAAGGATAATAGTGAAGAATTCTTCCGACATGAGCACGTCCAGTGGTAATGATACTGTTTAAGTAGTTGTGTGGATAGGAGGAAACTCGAGATTCGGCAAAAGAGTCAATTTGAAGAGCCAGCAATGCTCCAACTTCTATCATAGTTCTTGATAATGCCTTTACATTTGTTTATCTAAGTATTAAGAGGAATACATTGCAGGTATGTCATCCACCCACTTGTTGGAGCAAAAAAGACTTTTTTCAAGAGGAGTAAAATATTTTTCATCTTTTTTAGTTATAGGGTAAGGTTCGTCAGTTGCACAATTTACATAGTAACTTCCCTTCGAGGTGTCATATTTACCTTGAAACTGTTATACTCCACATGACCATCCTTGACTATAAAAAATTTCAGGGCGTTCATATTTTTGAAGGGATGCCTTTGGTAAATTGGCAAGTTGATGAAAAAGAGGAAGGGTATTTTTGCGCTGTTGAGCATAATTAGGGATTCCATTAACAAAAACAATTCCTAGTCCTAAGTTAAGCGATATGTACCTTTGGGCCCGTAGGCATCTTAAATGAGAGGTTTCAGATTTTTCCTCTGCACTAGGTCTTGATATTCAATAATAATTTGGGATGCGCTACTAATCCTAAAACTACTGCTATGAAGAAGCCTCATCATGTTATTTCTTCTCCTTACCTTAATAAATAATTTTGTATATTATAAACATATCCGTCAATGTAATATCAATTAACATTGGCAACCTAAATTACTGTTATTCTCATATATTATGAGATCTAACTTTAGGAAAATAACTTTGATTGACTTTTAACTGAATTAATAACTGTTTAGTGAACTCTAAACTGAGTAAAAATAAAATAATTTTTAATGCCTTGAATAGTTTAATAATAGTCAAATCAGTACTTTTTATTTACATTTTAATTGGTACTGATCTGTGCTTCCATATTTTATTTTAGCAATTGTATAATAATAAATACGATAAAGATATTAGATATGATATTATTATTTTTTAAGCTTCGATATCCATTTCATTGGTACAGTTACCATTGCTTATCGTTGACCTAATAACTAATTTATGATCTTTTAATTTTTTTGCCGTAAACTGATTGAAATCCCTAACGGGACAGTATTACTTTACTGCACGCGAAGAGTTTTGATAATTATAAAATTTAGGAATCTCAGCATAATGAAATATTAAAGCTTCAAGTTTAGGTAATTTACCTTGATATCTTTGATTGAAAATGATCCTATATATTAAATTGACCAGTTAATATACTATCAAATCCATCAAAGAAGTATAACCAAAGAATGTTTTCCTCAAAACAATCCGATTATAACTAGGCCTTTGTCGGAGTATTTTCTTTGATTTTATGTTAGCTGTTGGCCTTGTATGAACTCCACTCATTAGGAGCAAAGTATCTGTCTATAAAACCAATATGAAGATTACTCGCAGAGTAATCGACATATTTGGGGTTTGCCACGAAAAAGGTCAACAATAATGATTTTATTGCGTGTTGTTAGATCTCGATAAAGAATAGAATGATATTCAAATAGAATATGCTGTCATTTATGTTTTCTAATGTGTATTATTACTAAATTGATCGTAAAATATAAATTTTATTGACATTTGCCAGCTATAATATAAGATTAATCTTGCAATTTTACAAATACTTTTGTTTAATTCCCCATAATGCTGCTAAATATAATTTGTTTTAATATCCTACTAAAATTAACTGATATAATCATCAGCAACAGCCTTTCTTTTAGGGTACAGTTCCATCTCCTACGGGATTTGTATCGAGACCACTCCTCAAATTGACGCGTTCATCTTTTGTATGTAATCGTTCAGTCGATTGCTTAGCTCGTTATATTTCTAAATTTTGTAGCTTGTACTTTATGCTAATTCTGAAAATACTGTTCTTAAACTTTTTAGATCACTCACACAGGTTTATTTATAGCTAAGATTCCAGGTTTGAGCAAAACTTTAAGCTTCTTCTTTTGAAACAACTCGTTCATTACTTCTATCAATCTTATTTCCAACTAAAACTATTTGAACATTTTCCACAGCTCTTTCACGCAATAATTCCACCCAGTATCTTACATTGTCGAAAGATCTGTGATTTGTGATATCGAACACAATCAACGATCCTAGGGCTTTTCGCAACTGACTTGATAAAAATAATGCATACTCCATCGTAATAGAACGGTACTGTTATTGTCCAGCAGTGTCCCACATCTGAACTTTGACTCGCTTATTATCAGACAACGTTATTAATTTTGTTGAATACTCCACTCCGAGAGTTGGTCCCACAATCTTTATATTTGGATTTTCCTTTCCAAAAGCTTGAATGATATGTGTCTTGCCTACACCAGAATCCCCTAATAATACGACTTTATTAATATCAAACTTACCTCGAAAGACATCATCATATTACTCGTTTGCCATTGGATATTATAATAATAGTTGAGACTGATAAAACGTTAAAGCATTAAAATCAATAAAAATTAAAGCTTTAAATAATCTAAGTTTTCACATATTCATAGTTGATAGAATCGTAATTAATCATCAGGTAAAAAACATTATCGTGCCCACCTTATGTTCAGTCCTCATAATTTGAAAACATGAATTAAAAGTTAGTAAATCTTAGAAAGGGAATATATAAATTATATCTGTTAAAAGCCTTCTCCCATTAAAAATCAATTACTTTCAGCAGCAGTAGGATGACTATGATCTACATTTTATTAAGAGTACCTTAGCCAATAAACTAAAAATAGATGCATATAAGATAAATCGATGATACTTCCATATTGAAATCTATATGGTCAATGGATTGTAACTTTATAAGGATAATTCATTTGAGAAGTAATATGTTTGATGCATCAGGATAAGCCAAAGACAATCCCAAACTATCATCAAAATCAGAAATGAGAAGCAAGAATACACGTAATATTAAAAAGAATGTGAAACCAGTTTTTATTGATCAGCTTCAAAGTTAAATTAATAGCCGTTTTTCTTTTCTTCCCGAACAGAAAGTTTATTTTCCACATAATTAATTTGTATACATGTATATATCTTGTTTATCTCTTCTTGTTTCCACAAATAGTTTTCCATGAGACTATGATTTAGCAAAATGAGGGTAAAGAAAAGCTTTATCAGGCAAAATATACGTCAATAAAGTTGTACTTACTGTAAACAAGACTGAGCTCAATGACAAACAACATTATATTCACATATACGATGAACCGGTAATATTTTTATTAGTTAGTTAGGTTGGCGTCACTGCTTTAGCTCTTCTCTTCGTATTATTTTTTCACGTCTTATAAAATATTATCCATTTCTTTCTCAACTGGTAATTATTTTGGAATTTCTATTTCTTCTCTTTGAGTTGTTGCTTTTTCCTTAAGAGTTTGAGAATTAAATTTGTCAATCAGAGTTAAGGCATTTAAGTTAAAAGGCAAGCAAAAATCCTTTAAATCATGGATAAATTATTAATTTTCTTATTTGATGAGATTAAAATCTTCAGTCACTGCATTAAGGTGACTAAAGTCATTATTTTGCTTATATTTAACTTTTTATATTGATATTTAATGCTTTCTTTCTAATTTATATCATACTTACGATTGTTATTGACTATCTTTTGAATAATCATGATGATGGTATCGATATAGACCTTCATAATTTCTATAAGAGTGGCTGAGTGTTTAAAATAATGAGTCCAGAATTAATTGAGGAGATCCTCTTCAAAAATATTTCCTTACTAGCTATTTAATAAAATTGTACCAAGAAGGAGTTTAATAAATTGTGAACATCTTTTTTATCACATATTTTGTTTATATCGATCTTTCGCTTCTGCAATTTCAGCTTGATTAAGTCAAAACTCAATGTGCGGAATTGTTAGAGCTAAAATTCATATCTTTTCTTTAGAGCGAGAGCATTTGCTTTTGGCTTCTACATATAGCTGTTAGAGTTAATTATATTTATAACTGATTGGATTAAATAATTTAAACAAGACATTATCTCTATTGAATACAGGTCGTGTAAATTTATTGAAGTAAAATCGATTTTTGTATGTTATCTCAATTATTAATAGAAATATAATGACTCAAGCCAATAACAAATCTCAAAGACCGTTACTTTTTAATAGCAAGGCAGACTTACATCATTTTGTTTATGGAAATGCTTCTCAAGCTGATTCCTTGAACATTCCCATCACTGCTGCGAGAACAGTTCCTTCGTTCTATCCCAACACTTCTCTTTTCGATCGTTATAATAAACTCAATTTGTTACTCAGCGATTGTGATCCCAGAGACATACAATTGCTGACTAAAAATATAATTGTCCATTAGTAGCCTCTAAGTTAGTATTAGTTGAATAATTTAGACAATTGGCCGAAGAAATAGCAATTGGAATATAGAAAAAAATTGGCCAAAAACAACAAGCAAAGCTTATGCAAACCGACTCGCATTTTCTCCAATAAAGGCGAGTTTAAAATTTATTAAATACTGCCCCTCAATTGGTACCTTCCAAAGAGTACTTGCAAAACGAGATAATGTTTAATTACAAAGAAATGGGATAACTGAAACGAAAGCAGAAGAATCAATTTCTTTCAGAGATATAAAACAAAATTGCTGAAGCTTAGAAATAGATTCAATAATTGGAACATTTACAGAAGGAGGAACAAATGGAAATGGGCGATTTAAATCATTATCAGAATACAGTTGCATCCAACTTGACTCGAAATGTAGAAATAGGAAAGATTAAACAGAAAGTGGAGCTAGCTACGGGTTTTGAAATGTTTGAAGAAAGAGGATAACCCATGAAGATCCATCAATAAATGGAACCAAGATAGATTAACGAAGTAGTAGAATAGCATTGCAAACTTAATGAAGAAATTTTGTAAATTGCAAACCTTGCTCGTTTCAAAAGGCAGGGAAAATCTGGAGATAAAAATATGACTGCAACTACTGCAAATAACTTTGGAAATACTTGTATAAAAACTAAAAAAGAGTCAAAATCTCTAATGAGTACAATGAAAAACGTTTTGAAACCAAAAAAATGCAGCAAAAAATGATTGTTTTTATCGTATTTATGGGGTCACTTCAATATTGATGCAAACTTTTGCCATTTATGATAAATATTATAGGGTGACTCATATCTTGATCTAGAAGACAAACTTAAGAATATATTTGTTGTATTAATGATCATGAATCTTTAAAAATTACATTGGGAAACTTTATCTTTAACCACTATTTCATTTATGGATTTTTTTAAATGCTCACACCCTCTTAGTTGATCTCTGAAAAGCAAATATCAGCAAACTGAGTTGGAATCAAAGATTGCATGTTTATTTAATCGATGGCTGGTAATTTTTTAAAAGATAACTCAGTTAGTCTCGGATTTTATTAAATCCATACTTGAGTTAAGATAGGAAAATCAATTAATTATATTTTTGCTAGATTAGTGCGGGCAACTGAAAGGGAAAAGAGAGATGGACAGTTTTGTAATGAAAACAACTGAAGGTCTTAGTTATCATCAGCATCCAATTATTGAAGAGAAGGCATATCTTAAATTTTGAGAGTTGTAAATTTATTTTAATAAAGATCAAGAATTTTGAGAGCGGGAAGATTTCTATATTCAAATTTTTGCAGTTTATTTTTTTCTAAAGATAACTCTTAAAGAGAAGGCAGATCTGAAGTTACTAAAGAAGTGAAATTGTTTTCATCTAGTCTAAGAATTTTGAGAGAAGGAAGATTGCTATATTCAAAATTCTACAGCTTACTAGACTCTAAATGTAATTCTTAAAGAGAAGGCAAATCTGAAATTACTAAAGAAGTGAAATTGTTGTCAAAAAGTCTTATATCTTTCAGAGAGGAGTGTTGGCTATATTCAAAACTTTAAAGTTTATTTCCATATCCAAACAAGTATTATAGAGAGATCAGAGCTGTAATGTTAATAGAAGTTAAACTGTTGTGGGCAAAGTCAAATAATTTTAGGCAATTAATTTTAGTGGCAGTGTTTTGTATTTATTTATTTTAAAAGCTGTTGATGTTTTCCGACTAAAGCCCAGATTCTATATTTTCAAATGATATGCTTTGTATTTTGTTTTTTCGTATCCTTAATTTTTCCAAATAAGCTAATTTTTACATCTTAATATATTCAATTTAATTTCCAGTCAAGTTAAGATCCTTCATCTCAATAAAATTGTATAAAATTGATATGTCTTTGATCTTATTAAAACTCAGATTCAAATTCTTTATGTTCTTGCACATACTTAACCATGAAGGCAAACAGACCATATCTATCTACAAGGCAGTTATGAATTTTATCTGCGAAAGAATTTTTAAAATCTATTTACCTCCGAACAATAATTTGTTTTTACTGTTGTCATCAACCAATGTGCTCATTATCTATAATTTTTATTTGGAATTAAATAGCAAAGACTGATTTTTATTCGTTAGAATATTCAAAATGCTGTCTTTCATTATTTTTTATCTACACTTTTTGTTCAGTACTATCAGTTTATCTTCAATTTCTTAAGGCTTAATAAACTTTAAATACTCTGATATTTTAAGATTAATTGATGTTGATTCTTATGAAATATATGTATATTTAGGCATCTTTTATAGGTTGTGTATTTTTTAAGTGATGTCTTTGTATTGAATCTTGTCTCCATTGAGTGGTCCTATTAAGCACATATTTGCTGTTATCTCTGATAGATAAAATATGCCTTAAGATTTCTATTTTCCGAACAGACTAAATTAAAGCACATTCTTTTTTTAATTTATGCAAATAACAATTTTTATTGGCTATATCTATTTCTGTAATTAATTTGATTGTTATTTCTATTATCCTAATTCTCTATAGTTATTCAATCTCTTAATTTGCCCATTTTATAATTGTTGTAAAATCCAATCAGATATTTTTCGCTTCGTTAACAATTTTTATGCCAGAAATAATTTTTTTTATATTATTTTCTTATTTTTAATGTGTTAATTAATAATCAAACAGTCATTGCATATTGATTGTTGCAGATTGCTCCTTTTTAACAACTTCTCATTCTAGGATAATTTTAATTTATCACAATGCTAACACACAAAAATGTTGTTAATTTCTTGTTTTTTATTCTATATTTATTAGGACTTTGCAATCTATTATTTTACGGGGGATTTTTCATTATTTTATTGATTATATTGATCGTTTAAATCCAATTCGTTTGCTTATATCGATAATGATTATTGTCTTTTATTTGTTTTAGGTTCATAATATTGATCAGAGGAAGATGATGATGACACGATGGGATCATGCTGGGATATAATAGTGGCACATTCAGATAATACTCCAAATTTACCTCTTGTGAGTTCATATAGAAAATGTGAAAAATTGTAATAGTTTTCTTCTTTACTCGCCATCTTCTGGATTGACATTTGCAGTTCGCATTGTACCTTTCCCATGAACAAGTAATTGATAAGAATGTTGTTATCTTTTGTATCTAATTTATTTTTTATCCGCACTAACTTAAAAATTTATTCCCCATGATCATTGGCTTCATCAAGAATGTAGAGAGTCTTAAGCAAACGAATAAAAGTGGCTTCGTTACAATGAAACTTAGATCTCATTAGATCTCCAATTTTAAATACCACAAGATTAATATCATGTTAATAGGTTATACCTTATTCTTTCAACTCTACATGGCCTGCCTGAACCAAAAGATGAATGAGGGAAGAAACATACTATCTCATGAACTAAATTAGTAAAGCCTTCATCTTGGATGCCATTACTCTTGTCTCAGAATATCTTTTTATGAATTGAGAAATATCCTTGCTTTGACTATTGTCTTACGCCAAAAAAATGCTCTGAAACTTTTTATTTTGAGTCATCAAATGCTATTTTAATTTCTATTTTTCTTTTTTTTTCTCAGCAATCTGTTTAATTAATTCCTGTTTCACCCATCTTTATGGAGTTAGTAATTAATAATCAAGTTTTTTTAAAGGATAAATTCTTTTTGTAACATGGATTTACGGATGGTTAAAAATATCTTCCAAATTTTCAGCCCATTTTGTAAGTATTCTCAGTATTGCTGAGTTTTTGACTGAGAAATTTTTATTAATGATATCTTTTTAGCTGAAAATACAGCAATTGGATGGAATCTTTTGTCCAATTGCAAAATCGTGTCTCCTTTTCATTTCATCCATCATTTTTTATTTTTTACTTTCATCGATCAATTGTACTTTTTAAAATTACTTGCAAATTGGCTTCTTCATATAATCTAAAATCTTTTGTTTTAAATCTTAATCACTCATTTATAACTTTTTTATATTTAGCTACTGATCCTTGCTCAAGGTTTTTTATTATTTTAAATTTTAATCTGATTCCATATTCTCTAGGCTATCAATAGGATTTTGAAAGGAATCTTCTTGGGAAACCCAAAATAAATGCTCACTAAAAGCTACAAATTTTTGAAATAATGTTTGATGGAGAGGATCTGTGTTACTAATTTCACTTGTCACTTGAATGGCTCTGTTAACTACCCTCATTATATATTATGTGTAGTCTCCATCATCTTGCTTGGTCAATCTAAGATTTTGAGTAAAAAGGAAATCCATTTATTAGTTGCTATTTCTGTCAATGGAAAGAAGAGTTTTCCTCATTTTATGGGTGCCACCAGTGGATGGGGCCTGGGGGTAGTAGGGAGTAATATTTTTAAGGACTTATTTGAGGGTGTTATTTGCCAATTAGCACAAGGATTGTTTTAATAATAATTGTTATTATGATTTTTAAGCAATTATTTGTTCCTTGACAAGAGTTTTCATGACTTACTTGATGATTGAGTGAACATTAAGCAGTATGTTTTTGGAGGCATAGTCTTTGCTTTAGGAGTCCTTTAGTTTTCCCTCCATTAAATAATTAAAGCTGATAGAAACAACATTTTCCACAACATCCACGAGATATTATTCTATGTAATTGCACAAAATTTAATAGGCCTTGCTTTTTTTATCAAAATGATATATTTTCGAATTTAATTCATTGCTATTTACCTAAAAAGGTATTTCTAGGATAAATTCGAATGGATGAGCAAGAATCTGGTCTCTGGGATCTAAATGTTGCCTGAAATGCTCCCCATATTTAGATTTGGATAAACTTTTTTTGTTTGAAATAGTTACTGAATGATGCATAATATTTTTGTTAATGTTTTATTTTGTAATTAGGCTTAAATGTTAATTTTTTTGTAAATTATTTTTTTCTTAAAGATATTTCTCCTCTTGGTTTGTTGATTGGTTTTTTTATATGCTTTAATAAATATTTTTATTGTCCATTTCCGATATTTTTTCTCCAGAATAAGCTGAGTTGTCATGAATATATGTTTAATTTACCTTTTAATCAACATTTTGGTTCATCACTTCAATAGTATCTTCTTTAGAATTGTTTCCGTTTTCCATCATAATCTTCTTTATTGCCTGAATAAGAGAATTCAATAATTGAGTATCATCTACAATATTTCCTATACCCTGATTTGCCTGTCCTCTTTGATTGAGGTTGTCTATTTTGTTGATAAAATTCATATTGCTCATGCAAAATGGTTGGATACAATTTAAACAAATAAAATTTAACATTCGTAAAAATTACTATAAGACAAATATCACAATAATAAAGTTACTGACCAGAAAATAACTTTCATAAAAGATATTTTAATATTAAATCTATTCGAAAAGGATGATTAATATTATTTCTCTTGAGTGAGTCAGTGTGTTGACATCTTTTCAATGAAGAAAGTTCTCAGATTTTTACTTCTGTTGGAGGATAGAAAAGAATATTCCCTCATCAATGGATTTCTTAACTATTATGAGATGACAATAAGTAATATATCAGCAGAAACCACCAATTTAATATGATTTAATTATTTATTAGAATGAATTTAAATCGAAAATATATTTAAATTATTTCATTAATAAAAAGGAGTCGCTAAGATTTATTTATTTTTGTTCGAGGGAGAACGAGATGAACGAGATATTCAGATTTTGATATTTGTATGCATATTTATAATTATTAAATTGTAAGTAGTCTCATTTTATGTTTAAATAATTCAAGCGTTATTGTGATGTATGATCAATCATTTTTATTCTTCTTCTTCATCAGAAAGCACTCCTTCCTCTGGATCGATTTGAATGTTCATGGCCTCCTCAAAAAAGCTACAATTGAATTTTTATAAGTTTAAATCTTCCTTATGGAATTCTATCTTTTTATTCTAAGTTATATAAAGCTTACTTTTAGTTATTGAGGAGTTTATATGACTGACAATTAAAGATGAGTCACCACATCGAGGTCGAAATAGCAGTCACTGCGAATACCAAGTTTAAAATTATAAGAGCCTACTTTTGGTTGTTTATAGGCAATTTTGCCAATGACATAGTTTTTAGTTTCTGAAAACTCAATCTAAATAGGCAAAGTATTACATCACTGAAATGGAATAGTTCCGCACCTTCTGATACGATCAGATATATTTTTTCTTTTTTTGGGAATGGATAGTTTTTGAGTAGACAAAATCCACTAGTTGGATATTTTTTTTATATTTTGTACACTATCTCTGCAAAGTCAGAAGAAGTAACTTGTTTGACTTCTTTATTTGCCACTTTAATCTTCGCATCAATTTTGTAAACTGGAATATTTTTAAATTGCTTCAGCAAGTCTGTTCTTCGATTTTAAGGATAGAACTTGAGATATTCGCCGATCCTGTCGTTGTTGAGAACTTAATAAAAATTATTGATTGGATGTTGGGCTGCAATTTACAATTATTGAGGAGTGAGATCGAGATTAAGTTGCCAATTATTGGCCGCCTAAATACTCTGTTTCTAAAAAGATCTATTGAGATAAGATCTTTCAAAAGCAATGAGAAGTTCTAGTCCTTTGCTGCCTAAATAGATAATCCTCCATCTGGGGTTTCCGAAAATTGCAAAATTATGATTGGCTTTTTGCGTGAATGGAAAAAGGCAAAGGTGCATTTTAGTCATCATATACTCCAACTTTTCTCTGAAGTCAGCATTACTAAAGTCTCCTAATCCACAGATATATCGGTATATTTCCCAAAATACTTTTAGCTGGTTGTCACTGAATGTATCAAGAAGAGACCATTTGTTTTTTTAATTTTTATCCAACTATTTCATCAGCAAATCCTTTTATTCTCCAGAGATAGGTCCCAGATTACCATCGGTATAGAGTTATTTGAAAGAAGACATCATATAAACTGCATTAATTATTGTCAGCTCCTCCGTAGTTACACATTAAAAAAGAGTATCATAGCTTGATATAGAAACTCCATTGGGATCTAATGATGAAATGTGATTATTCCAGTTCAGCATAATAGCAGGCATAATTATTAAAAATATAGACAGTACGATGGGGAGGACAAAGTAATTGTACTCTGCTTTAATAAAAAAATTGGGCAGTCCAATTCCAATTCTGAAAGCACTGTTTCCATCAGGGTTACCATATTTAAAACAACTCACCTTTTTCTATTCATTCGTAAAGCACTCATAACTTTTGGAAATTAGGATAAATTTGGCATGAGCCGCTGGGTTTCCGATATTTTTGTCGGGATGGTACTCCAATGCTAGTTTTCTTTATAGGGAATAAGATACCTGTAAGATTTTTTAATTTCTTTGAGGGTAGCCTCTTTTGTGACACCTAATATTTCATAGGGATCAAAACCTTTGAGCTTATTCTCAGCATTAGCTGCCAATTCATAAATATAAATTGTCAAAATGATCAGCACAATGAGAATGAGAGTCTTTCCCAAAAGAGAACGATTAAATACCCTTCTAATCTTCTAAGATCTTAAATTCTTTATTTTTTTGGTAAATATTTCAGCTTTTTTAAGTCTTCTGGAGCCATCTATTCTCAGTTTAAGTAAATTGTTAATGATGAAGCCAAATGTGGTAATTGCTCCTACAATTAGCATACTGGCTATGAAGTATAGAAAGGCTGTGTCATCATATTGAAGATTGCTGTCATCTCCTTTCTCATTAAAGAAAGACATTTTCTGCGCAACACGTAACTTTATATAAATATAATCTTGGATCTCAACTTTATCGCATATCCAAGGAACAAAGTATATAAATCAATTATTCAACAAATTGAAACTTTCAAGCAAAAATGAAAGCTCATTCTGAGGAGTAAGAGTAAGAGAGTTCACTACAAAATTTCAGTTTGAATTTCGTTTAAATTTGACTCATAATTTAAATTATAAATCTTCAACATATGAAGGTGACTTATCTCAATCGTCAATCCAGTTTTCACGGTCAATGAGCTCTTCTTCTAGAATATATTTTCCCTCTTTATATTTTTGATCTTCATCATCTGCAGCTATCTTCATGTTATATATAGTACATATTTCCACCCCACTGCCTTGTTGCTAGCACAAACAGAACAAAATATATCGCAAGTGGTATGCATACCCGTGGTTAATCTTTTCCGTTCAATTTTTCCCATTGTGACATTCATCCTAAATCAGCCAACATGTACACTGATGTAAAAAGATAAGCCGAACCGTGCTGTCCTCGAAATGCTTTGGAAACGAGTTCACTTAATTTGCTGAGATGAGTTTTACACTTGCTGCAGATATAGATGTTGTTTCCCTCGATAAATTATACAAAAACCTTAGGCATTCAAATATTATGAGACAAAAAAGGAAGCCTCATAACTATTTATCTTTTTCATGATTTGATATTATAAAACATGAAAATCATGATAGAATATTAGAAAGTTCTATCTATAACTTGCGGTTTGTTTTTCTATTCTCCTGTTTTGCTTTGCCCGTATGAAATTTAATCCACTGATGCTGGAGAATTTACTTGGCAGAAAGCCGATTAATGGGGTTAACCTATAACATTTTCAGAAGAAGATCTTTAGCCTATGCGGATATCCCTTTAGGAAGAGTTATTTACTCAAAGGTCATCTATTTTAATTGCTGTTGTGGAAAGGGAGCTTGACCTGTTATAAGTTCATACATCAACACACCGATACTCCAACAATCTATTTTATTATTGTAACTTTCTCTATTCGCCACTTCAGGCGATAAATAATCCAAAGTACCGCAAAGAGTTTTTCTTGGCCTGGTGGTGATGATGGACCAACCAAAATCAGCAATTTTCAAGTTATTGCCAAAACAAATAATATTTTATGGCTTTATGTCCCGATGCATAACTCCTAACTAATGAAGATAAGCCACTCCATTAGCAATTTGTGAAATATAGACAGCAACTGTTTGTTAGTCGAAAGGCCCTTGCTTGATAATTTTTTGATAGAGATTGCCCTAGCCTACTTCCATTGCAAGATAAACTTCCTCGGAATTGATATTAATACCGTAAGCAGGAAGTACATTAGGGTGGCGACAGCAAAGATGAATTTTTAGTTCGTCAATGAGATAGTCTATCTTGACATCTTTTTTTGCAAAAGTTTTAATAGCGACAATCATTGAGCTCACATTAGATACTGCTAATATGATTTGGCCTGTTTGGCTTTTCCCTAGTTTCTTAATCATTTTGAATTCATATTTCGGCTTTTTTGGTTTCAACTCCCATACCATTCTTAAAGTTTAATTCATATTATTATCAACTCTCCCAGCTAAGTCTTTTTACTTTTTGAAGTATCTTTGAGTACCATTTAGTTTGCCAAACGGTCTATTTTCAGTCATTTTTCGTTTCAGCTCCTCGAGTCTTCGAGCAGTATTTAGATTAGTTTGATATTATCTATTGTTTGTGAATGTCAATGGGTTCGTGCACGGTGAATTTTATCGAGGAGTTTTAGATCTGCTAAGTATTGTTAATTTCAAATTTTTATTGGGAGTGAGATTTTTGTGAGGACTATTATTTTTAATTTGCGTCATGATCAAAGGGGATTCATGTTAAGAAGGGTGAAACTTATAAATTCTCTTGAGACGTTCTATTATTTCTTTGGATCTCGAGCGAGCCGCGAATTATAAGCTTGTTTATTTCTTTTTTTCTTCTTCCGTTCTGATTCGTTTTCTCATCTAATATGATGAAAGTATAAATAAAAGATAGATAAACTGCCTTCA
>Ga0302268_1001149_pt1 | contig 15379 bp, 18 predicted proteins | sample III_Bog_E2_1_FD_194554 | JGI IMG/M metagenome (GOLD analysis project Ga0302268, IMG submission 194554) | Peat permafrost microbial communities from Stordalen Mire near Abisko, Sweden - III_Bog_E2_1 | ecosystem: Environmental > Terrestrial > Soil > Wetlands > Peat | place: Sweden: Abisko...
TAATTAGCTATTAACTTCGAATAGAATCGGAGCTCCATTTGTTATTTTCGAACGTAGGCTTTATTTCATTAATTGCTTTTGCTTCGCTTCTTATTATATATCTTTTTAGATGTTAATTTAATATAAATTTAAAATAGATTAGTAGACTCTATTAAAATTAATTCAGTAAGATCCTTATCAATGATAATTAAATAAATACTTTATTTGATCAAGCCAAAATATTTCTAATTCCATCAATAGAAGAGTATATATGAATATTAAATTGTGTATACATGCTTTATTGTGTAAATAAAGTCCACCGCCACATATGCACTTCAAAATTGAATCAAATAACTAAAATAACAAGTAATAGCTTTAATTGAGCGCATACTTAATATTATAAAAATTGCGCCATGATGAACACATATCAAGATAAACCTCATCAGAGTCACTCACAAGGCAGTAATACTGAATATCAGTTCTAACTAAAGACAAAAGCTGCTTTTCCTTTTTATAAAGGCATTGTTTGTGATTTTAGTCCAGTAAAAGCTCTTAATCTGGATCAGAAGAATCAATAGATCAAATAATACTCTATCATACCAACTTTCAATCACGATATTAGATTTTATTCACAAACTTTCCTCACTCATTATGATGGACTGGATTCAGATTAAAAATTATGGAGCAAACACAAAGCAAAAGTTAAACAAATCAGCTAATAAATTGCATCGAATAAAATAGTATAGATTGACATAATTAAGTATGTTCCAAAGCCCAGAAAACACCATCATAGAGACCCTCATTGCCACGTTTGCAGAATTAATTATTCAGATTATTTAACAGTAAATATTTACCAATTTAGCACGTAAATACCGATTCCCATAAAACTCAAATCAAACTGTCAAGATTTTAGGAATATATAATAGAAATAGTGAACAGTATTTTGATAAAGCAGTATCCTTCCTGCATGGAAGCCAAATATAATACCAAACGCCACTCTCTTCGGATAAAAGCTTTGAGATAAAGAAAGTGACGGCTTATTTTAATGATTTGAATGCCATATTCTTAATACCATCTATAAATCAAATAACTGAGGATTTTTGTTATAAATATTGATGGAATTAACCTATTTCTATTTTTACTCTTTAAGTTATATTATTAATGAACGAGAAGAGATCTTTAACTCCAGCACAAATTCAATACCTTAGAATGGGACCAAAAGTGTGCAATTCCACTACTGCATCCAAGTAGTTGCAGGAAAATTTAAACCAGTAACTGTTATTCTATCAAGACAAGAAGAAGATTAAACATAATCGGGAACTTCTTTATCGAATATCCCCAGATTTACATTTGGAAACTTCGAAAAGACAGTAAGCAACTTTGGAGTACTTCTTCATCGTAATTTTGTTGGATCATCGACCCTTCATCAAGCCCAAAAATATGGAAATATTGCTGTAAAAATGGATAAATACATGCAATAAGAAAAGGATAAACCTTCAGAGGATAAAAAGAATGGCCTTAAGAAAAATCTTACTGATGGTCGCACCTCAATGAAGACTATATATGACTTTAAGGGAAATAAACTCTTATTAACTCTCCACTCTTTCATAATAGAGACAGTACAGACTCATAGACTGATGTAAACATTGCCAATTCTATTTTTAAAATTGTTGGTTGGACATGTGAGCAGCAGCAAGCTTCTCAAAACAATAGAAGGGTCAATGCGTCAAGATGGAAACGTAATTAATATTGATTATGAGAAAATGGAAAGTAAAGTTGGTCATTCAGCTAACAACTAAATCAAATATCAATAAAGTCCGTACCTTTTTGATAAAGGAGGACAGCAACTTTCACTTAATTTACCTCATCTATAAATTTATCACTCTTAGACCTAGTTTAAACAAAATTTCATAATCGATAACAAAGAAATTCTAGATATCATCGAAGCTGATTTTGATAATGTGGAAGTTATATTTAGAAAATATTTTAATGCTTCCACTTTTGAACAGTATATTGGCAAGACAGGAGTTGATAAAAGATCGATTCCACATGAGGAATAAAGTGAGATGGGGTCAGGCTTATTTGATTGATTAGCATTTCTTTTATCATCAATTATAAACTCACGAGCTACCTTATAGCTTAATCGGTTATCCTTAATTAATAAATTGTTTGGATTCATCGATTTATCTTATTGTAAAATATTTTGAATTATAGTCATTTCAAGAAATAATGCCTTGGAATTAATTGTAGATAAATCAATTTTTGAAGTGTGGATGGCGTTTTTCAGCAAATGCAGTCAAGCCCTCTTGGCAATCAGTTTTTTCAAGAATATTTTCTTTCATGCCTTCACTGGCCACACAGTAAGCTTTCTCAAGATCTAATTTCGATTGATTATTTAATACCTTCTTGCCTAAAGATAATACTTCGCCGCTAAGTTTTCCAACTTTAGCGATATATTCATTAATTTGTTCATCTAATTTATCTGCTGTAACTACTTTATTAATAAGTCCATATTTTAAGGCTTCCTCTGCAGTTATTGATTATCCAAAAAGTAACATTTAATTTGCTTTTTTTTCAGAATTGATTGACCGAATCAATTGAACCCCAGGAGTCGAACAAAATAAACCCCATTTCACACCAGGAGTACTGAATGTTGATTTGTCAGTCGCCAAGATAAGATCACATGTGAGGGCCATCTGAAATCCCGCAGCGGCAGCTACTCCATTAATACCGCAAAGGGTTACAATTGGAAGATATTTTAGCATTAGGAGTGTTTTGGTGAACTATTAAAATATATTCTGAGGTGCCTTGGAAGTTTTTAATTCTTTTAAATCATGTCCAGCTGAAAAAACAGGACCTTCCCCTTTAAGAACTAAGATCTATTTAAAACAAGAAATACTTTGAGTTTTTAGATCTCTATTTTACTTGATATTTAAGTTAAGGCCAACTTTATCTATTTGATGGTTTAAAGAGATAATGGGTTTCTCTTCTTCTAATTACAGAGGGTTAGATAGGCTGTTTGATTCTATGGACTGAATTTTAGAGCCACGTTTGAATACAAAAAGCTACCAAATGAACCAAACTTATACTTTCTCAATAAAGCTTTCATTTATATGATACTTCTACTATAAATATGATTGATAAAGATCAAACTTAAAATAGAATTGATATTTCGATATAAATAATTAAAAATATATGAAGCCGATTCGTAAATAAATTTGAAAGTAATTTGATCGACTATCTCAATATTTAATTGAAGTATGAATAAACAATAATTTTGAATTTAATGAGAATTTGCTAAATTTTATCCAAAGGATAATCAAGAATCATCTTCAAGGTGTTTTGTTGGATGGTATATAGATATAAGATAGAATCCGAGCAGAAAGGCATCATCTTTCTTCTGTTTGATATCTGCATAAAAATATATTCATAACTTACTATAAAGGGTAACCCTTAAATATCATTATGTTTCCAGGATTATTTTCTCCATCAATATTCTTGAAAGGATCATACTTCACTGTCATGGGGACACTTGTAGCCATTTACTACATTTCACAGTACTATAATCATGAACTTCCATTTCCTCATTGCTGGATAAGTGGATGCGCAGGTCACTACCCAGAGTTTGTACTTTTCAGAATGGCAACTATTTCAGGCTCTGCTTTTCTCTTTTTAGGTTGGATGACAAATTTATTCTACCTAAAATCAATAGCAAAAGAGAAGGTCTTTCGTATCGACCAATATCATCCTTAAATATGTATGATTCTCGGTATGATGGGTAGTATGGGGCTAATGGGCAGTACTGCAAGCATCGATACTGGCATTCGAAATCAACATTGGCATACAAGATGTGCTTCAACATTCTTTGTTTTCACTTTTATTGCTCAAACTTACAACACTATCATTTGCTGCATTGTTAGGTATAAAATTAAAACCATTAGTTTGACTAATGTTTATATGAAGCTGATTCTTTTAGCATTAAATCTCATCCAGTTTTACATCAGTAATCATCACGGAGCCATTGGTCTGTTCAATTTTGAATTAAATCAGTCTTTAGGGAATGACATGGATAAACTGATCGAGTGGACATTCACTTTTACTATTCTGACAGGATTCTATTCAATTGCACTTGATTGTTAGCACTTTAGATTTGAGTATTGTACTGTATCCTCAAGTTCAAATGAGTTAGAGCAGATTTCATAAGTTTAATGATTTAATGAATAAAATTAGCACATTTAATTTAATCAATATGGTTTTGTAAATTAACATGAAAATATTGTGTTTTTAAACCTGATATAATTCAAATTTCATGATATTATCTAATTGAGTTATCAGGTATTATGCAGAAATATTTATCTTCCTTTGTTTAAAATATTTACTCACACAATTCCTTTTCTAAAATAAGGCAGAAATTATTAAAATTGTGAAGCAAAGCATTAATTTGTTTATTAGATATTATCATAATTAATAATGTTCAAATCAAATTTAAAAGGTCTCTCCCTCTGCTTTTTTACAGTTTTACTATCATTAGGCTATGCTTATATCGACATTTCTCTTTAAATCGCCATTTCTTCCTCAGACGTCGCCTTCAATGTTCCCCTGACCATCAATTCTCAAAAATATCACATCGCCATTTCTCTTGAAAATAAATAGGAGTTCATCGTATCTCCCGGTGTTCTCAAGCATAAATAAAAACTTAAAAAATAGCACAGTAAATCTTTAGCAGTCGAAATGCATGTTTCTAGTTTATAAGGATACACTCTTGAGGGATGGAAGCGCTTCTTTTTTTAGGTTTTTTTATTTGTTGATCCCCATTATTCTCATACTCTTAACTTCGATATCACAGACATGAAGCAAGTTGATAGAACTGTCCCTCTTACCAACGGATTAATGACTTTGGGACCAAAAATAACAGACAATCGTTTCTTCAATTCTATCAAAGATCAAACTAAAGACTATTTTAAAGATAACATCGTAAGTTTATATACAGCTCCCGGAAGCAAAGAGCTTAGAATGCAACTAGGGGGTTTTGAAGAGCAGAATGCTCGGGGATATAAAAATGGAGTACGATTTTATGAAAAGCCAATTGAAGTATCAGCAGATGGTAATAGATGGCTTCTTCCAGTAGGAAAACTAACTATAGCAAAAGAGAAGGGAAAAAAATGGGATTGTTATGTAATTCCTTGGTCGGCAATGAAACCTAAACTGAGTGTTTAGTCTCAATATGTTGTTCTTCCAGAAACTTTAAAGGAAGATCTTGAAACTAGCTTTGATTCTTAAAATATTGATTGTTCATTCTCAGCCACTTCCTCTCAATTGCAATGCTCTAACATATCTTCCATCGACTAGGCATTAACATTTTTAAGTTTCTCATTAGATGATGAAATCACAATGAATATAAGTCTATATGATCTTAGAGATCAATATAACAGCAAAGAAAAGATCACTTCATTCTTTGTAAAGCTGGGAAATGGTAATTAAATTCAGTTAGGAGCACCCCTTCTCAAAGGGTACTATATCTCTTTAAATATGGATAAACCCAGCATTTTGTTTTCACCAATAAATCGTTTTACACCTGAAATTACTACAGTATCGATTCTACGATTTTTAATATTATTCTTGCTATTTATGCTGACAGCTTGTTTATGTATAGTTATCTGGCAGCAGTTTAACAATCCTGACCGCACTCGCAGACTTCGAAGTGACAAAAATGGTGGAGTGCGTTTGGTCTCCTATCAGCGCCCAAGTTAATTTGATGATGGATAATGATGTTATGTATAAATTCCCTCTTTAATTTTACCATTTTAATTTTTATATTTAAGCCTGCTGATTATGATGAGTTCAGTGTTAGATTAATTTAAATAATTTTTAAATCTATGAGCAAATCTGGACAGGGATACGAATACTATATCACCGTCTTCAGCCCGGAGGGAAGACTTTATCAAGTTGAATATGCTTTTAAGGCCGTTAAAACCTGCGGACTTACTGCGGTGGGAATCAGAGGAAGGGATTCAGTCGTCCTTCTTAGTGAAAAGAAAGTCGCAGTACTTATATCTTTACGCAGGACAGATTTATTGATCCCAATACAGTCACCAGTATTCATAATGTTACTCCCAAAGTAGGTGCTTTGACAATCGGACTTGCACGTACTCACATTTTTATTTAGCTGATTGCAGGAATGTTCTCACCAGGTTGCAGCTCTAAGCGGCTCACTTCAAGACTTAAATGGGCCATGATGTTCCTATCGATTACTTGGCCTCTCGATTAGCTGATTACAATCAAACCACGACACAAAAAGCCATGCAAAGAGTGTTCGGAGTTGAGACTATTGTTGCGGGAATTGATATCGAGCGAGGACCTGCTCTTTTCAAAGTTGATCCTGCTGGCTACTACTATGGCTATAAAGGAGTTTCAAGTGGTGTGAAAGAACAAGACTCAATAAACTTTTTGTAGAAAGAGATGAAAAAGAGTGGATGGGACTTGTCAGAGGAGGACGCCATTAAACTGGCAATTACAACCCTGCAAACAGTCATAGGTCAGGAATTTAAATCTAATGATATTGAAATTGGAACAGTTTCAGTGAAGAACCCCAAATTCACAAAGCTAAGGGCTGAATAAATTGAGTTCTACCTCAACGAAGTGTCAAAGAAGGATTGATTCTTGATAGTATCAGAATTAACAATTATGTGAGGAATGGATTAATCATGTCCGACCAGCCCGATTTATTGTCGAGGAAACGAGGTTGTCGTCAATGAAGGCGATTATTTTCATGTGAGAGTCTAACATTAACACAGAAATACTGAATTCAATTTTGACTTCGTAACATTTGCATCGTACTCTGCTGCTGTTTTAGATTGTTAATTCTTCCCCAGTCGAAAAGTCTCTAAACAGATAAACCTCTCTTTCCGCAAAAAATGTGCACCTATCTTGAGGCATTCTGGTGCGCGGTATCATGACTTCCACTGAGCCAATGTTTCCAACAATCGTGTCCTAGCTCAACTTACTCACAAAAATATCCATGATGTCATTTTTTTCAGCTTTATTGCAAGGGAGGTACGTTTAAAGATGATGGCGCTGAATGTCACTGTAAATTAGATTCCTTCTGCCTTTATTTTAGGAGGACTAACAACAATTCCCCATGTGGTGACTTGGATGATAAAGCCATATTTCTCATGACAGCGAGCCTCCACTCTTTCTTTGACTCGTTTGAGTATCTCTGGGTCAGAGTCACTACTGAGAAGATTCATCTCATATGGCTCAAACAAAAACTTAACCTTGACTTTGCGGTCTATAAAGAACATAACTGTTTATATATTGCCATCATAAATTCTTCAAATTGCTTCAATATTGAATAAGTACAATATCGTCAATAATATAGGTTTAAGAGGCAATTTAAATAACTGCTTTAAAAATACAAATCATTCCTCAACGCACTAAATATCTGCAATTAATTTTAGATCAATATTTGCTTAAATACTTAAATATTATAATTTAAAGAATATTGAGAAATAATTGATTAAGTTCAAGAAGAATTGATCATTCCTCTGTTAATTAATTAGTTAATGATCTGAAGGCTATTTATTTATTCTGAAGATAGATGACTTTATTTCAATTGATACTCAATGTTTGTTATATTAAACCAATAAATAATAAAATAATGTCCAAGCCAACTCAGAAGTCCCATAGTAATCAACAGTTTTATGCCAAAAGGTTAAATACTGAATCATGTAGCTTCACAATAATATAGTCTTATCACCAGCATTCAAGAATTAATTTACCTAATTATCAGATAAAATGTAACATCAAATTCAGGGTACATCTAATGTTTAATTACAGTCGTGAAGAAAAATTTAAGAGTAAAACATTTAAAGATGTTTAGAGCCAAAGAAAAGAAAAGAACCATTTAAAATTAGTAACAAAATATGAGAGATACACTACGCTCGAAATTGGATATAAAAATGAAAATGTCAGAAACTAACCTTGAAAAGATGATGCTCAAGAAGAACAGTCAGTCGAAGAGCAAATAAGAAATGAGAGAAACCACTCTCTCGAGAATTAAGTCAAAATAAAAAAGTTTGATGGAGTAATCTTTCAGAAAATCTCAAAGGTTGAGTCAAGATACTGAAAAATATTTATTGGATAGAAAATTTGAACAGAGTTTGTCAAAAGTAATCTCATTAGATTTAAACCCCTCTAGAACCAGATATAATGACGAGTAAATAAGTTTTGAAAAAACATTAATCGGAAATGCATCTCGGAAGAAAGTATTTCCTCATATACTGGTAATCACGGATCGAGAGTTAAAGAAAAAACAACAAAAGAAAAATCATATTTCTGAATAAAAGGACATAAAAAATTTGCATGAGTATATTCAAAAGTTAAATTATATCGATCAAAGAAGGGTATTTTATAACATATTCAGCAAACTCGATCCATAAAGTTGGCTGAAACAGTCAAGCTTATCGAAAAAGAAAGAATAAAATAACAGATTAGGTATGAAAGTAGAAAAAAATGTTAACCTCATGAGCCACGAAAGTCAAGCTATTGTTTTAATTCCGCAGCTAAAACCGCAATTAAAGATAAATTTTCTTTTTCAGAACTTTATTCCAAAAAACTTGAAGAAAAATTAACTAAAAAGGCCTATTTCTAAGAATAAGCCATGGAGTCAGGAAACTAAATTATAACAAGATAGTTTAAGGCGAAAAAGAGCAGGAATGAAAAAAAGTTGTTTAATTAAACAATAAAATAGGTGCAAAGAAAGATAAATTTTCAGTTCATGCAAAAGTATCGGAAATGATTTTGATTATAAGATTATTTAAATCATGAACGCATGGATTTTATCATTTCAGGAGTAAGATTTTTGATAATTTACTTGGTCATTTGCTCAAGATTAAACTTAGGACTCCATCCCCAATCTTTTCGGGCATATTCGTCTTCAAGATAATGAGGCCAGCTATTAGCAATATTTTGTTTCATTGGATCGATTTTATAGTCCATTTCGAATCCAGGAATCACCTTTTTAATTTAAGCTCCAATTTATTTTGGACTAAAAGTCATTCCATTCATATTGTAACTAGTTCTCACAGTAATCTTTTCTTTGGGAGCCTCCATTAATTGGAGGGTGCCATCAATAGCATCATCAGTATAAACCATTGGTAAGTAACTGTCCTCTGATAAATAGCAAGTATATTTTTATCCCATTATTGCTTTGTGGAAAATATCAACTGCGTAATCAGTTGTTCCACCTCCGGGAGGTGAGCGATACCCAACTAAGCCTGGATATCTAATGCTTCTAACATCAATTCCATATCTTGAGTGATAATACGAACACCATAGTTCTCCTGATTTTTTTGTCATGCCGTAAACAGTACTTGGTTCCATAATGGTGAACTGAGGAGTTCTCTTGGGGGCATTTGATCCAAAAGCTGCTATTGAGCTCGGCCAAAATAATTTTTGTATTTTACCTTCTCGTGCAAGTTATAAACAATTGAATAGTCCTGTCATGTTTATGGCTTCTGTTTTGAGAGGATCTTTCTCTCCTGTTGCAGATAGCAGAGCAGCTAAGCAATAAACCTAGTTGATTTTATGCTTTTCTAAGACTGACGTGAGCTGATTTTTATTGAGAATATCTAATGTTTCATGGATGTTAACTTTCACGTTCGAAGGAGGCAATCTTAGGTCAGCGCATACTACGTTATTGAGTCCTATTTTAGCAGAGAGCGCTCGTATGAGTTCTTGCCCAACTTGTCCATAGGCCCCAGCCAAAAGTACCTTCATGAGGTGAACCAATTATTTATATTTCTGTTGATATGATCATCAATTAAGTAACGATTTTCTAATAAAATTTATTTAAAAATTTCCAAATAATTAATTAATAATGATAAAATAGCAGCGACAGGAAGATGTTTTCAGAAATATTTATTAAATATTTTAAGTCAACGGGCATCAAAAAATAAGTAAAATGCGAGTCATTAAAGATATTACCTTATTTTACAATAATTGTCCCTTATAGTTTATGCAATGTAAACTTCATTAATTTCGATCGCAAATTTTGATAATTTTATTTTACATGAATAATCCATACAACAATCCATATGTACTTAAATCATAACTCATAATAACGGCGGCTACGGCTACAACAATGGTCCAATGAATGATCCCTATGGTGGTCCCCCCATGAATGATCCTTATAATAAGCCTTACCAACCTGGACCAGGATACAATAACTATGGACAAGCAGGAGGCGGCGGCTATAACAACAACCAAGGTAATGGAGCGGCTGAAGGATGTTGCGCTTGCTTGGCAGCATTATGCTGCTGTTGCTGCTTAATGGAGGCCTTGTGACATGATCATCAATCAAAAATATTAGGCTTATTTTTAAAATTCCAAATAAAAATAGGAAATACAATTTTATTTTCAATTCTCCAAATACAATTAAAAACATAGTATTTATCAATACTAAGGCATATTTATGATGGATATTTGACCTTAATATTCAATAATTTTAATTTTAATGTAATTAAATGCCAAATGAATCCCTTTTGATAATTTTACATACAATAAACTCAATTAAATTCACAATTAATAATAAATCTAAGCGATAATATAGAATCATTGTTGGAAGGGTCAATGATTGATGATAATTATTGAAAAAATTAAAACATGCCGTAAATTTAAATTTGTAAATTCTCATTGTGATATTTTTATTTAAAGAAAATATTATAGACAATAGTTTCTGTGCGAAAAAAAATCTTTTATCTCATATCAAATCATATAATGTGTGACTTATTCTCAATCAATATTGATATGATAGCTATTAATTCATCAATTTTTGTTCTCTCCCTATTTGTTATCCTTATTCTCCTCACTTGCACTGCTAGAGCTGGATGAACTCGATTGGCTATTCATAGACTGTCCAATTTTCATGGCAGCATTTCTAGTATTTTCAATTGCCTTCTTTATGTGCTACAAGTCAGCAGGCTGTAAATCTTTATCCTTAATCTCACTTAATTCATGTAGAGCCCTTTCTATTTCTTCGGCAACATCGGAAGGTATTTTGCTTCTAAATTATTCCAACTGACGCTTTGTTGTTTAGTAGACTCCATGGGCTTCATTTTTTAAGTCAACTAATTCACGACGTTTTTTATCTTATTCTTTAAATTGCTCTGCTTGTTTAAGCATTTTATCGATGTCGTCCTTGGAAAGACCTCCTGAGCTTTGAATAGTGACAGTATGATCTTTTCCTGTTGCTTTATCCTTGGCGTTTACGTGTACAATACCATTAGCATCAATGTCAAAAGTAACTTCAATTTGAGGGACTCCTCGAGGGGCTGGGGGAATTCCAGAAAGATCAAATTGACCCAAAAGCTTGTTATCAGCAACCATCTATCTTTCGCCTTGAAAAACTCTAATAGTGACAGTTGTTTGATTATCAGCAGCAGTTGAGTAAACTTGTGATTTTTTAGTGGGAACTGTCGTATTCCTTGGGATCATTTTAGTCATAACGCCTCCTAATGTTTCGATACCCAAAGATAGAGGAGTAACATCTAATAATAGAAGGTCTTTCATATCTCCTTTCAAGACACCACCCTGAATAGCAGCTCCTACTGCCACTGCCTCATCAGGATTAACTGATTTATTAGGCACCTTATTAAATAGCTTTTGCACCAATTCTTGAACTTTAGGCATACGAGTCATACCTCCAACCAAGAGGACTTCATCGATTTTGCTGACTGGAATATCTGAGTCTTTAATACAATTTTAGCAAGGTTTGATGGTCCTCTTTAGGAAATCGTCTGTAAGAGATTATAGTTTAGCCCTTGTAAGTTTAAAGATGAAATGTTTTGGCCCTGAGGCATCAGCTGTGAGGAATGGAAGGTTTACTTCAGTTTGAGTAGATTGAGATAACTATATTTTGGCCTTTTCAGCAGCCTCCCTCAATCTTTGAAGGGCAGTTTTATCCTTGGAGACATCAATTCCAACTTGTTTTTTAAATTAATCTAAGAGAAATTTTTGAACTATACCGTCAACATCTTATCCTCCACATGAAGTATCTCCGTTGGTGGCCTTGACCTCGATCACTCCTTGACTAATTTATAAAATTGAAATATCAAATGTTCCTCCTCCTAGATCGTATACAGCGATTGTTTTATCTTATTTTTTTTCCATTCCGTAGGCCATAGCAGCTGCAGTCGGCTCATTAATAATCCTCTCTACCTCCAAACCCGCAATTTTTCCAGCATCCTTCGTAGCCTGGCGCTGAGAATCATTAAAGTAAGCTGGAACTGTGACGACTGCTCGAGTAACACCACTTCCCAAATAGCTTTAGGCAGTTTATTTCATTTTCATCAAAACAAAAGCTCCAATTTGTGAGGGAGAGTAAGGCTTTCCTTGGATTTCAACCCAAGCATCTCCACTCGAGTGTTTGATGATTTTAAATGGCATATTTTTTTTGTCGTGCTGGACAGATGGATCATCAAATCTCCGACCAATAAGTCTTTTGGTTGCGAAAACTGTGTTTTCAGAGTTAGTGATGGCTTGCCTCTTGGCTGCTGCTCCAACTAACTTTTCTCCTTCCTTAGTAATAGCCACGACTGATGGGGTGGTTCTGCTTCCTTCTGCATTTTAAATAACTTTAGGTGTGCTCCCTTCCATCACAGCGACGCAGGAGTTTGTGGTTCCCAAGTCAATACCAATTATGGATCCCTTACTTTTGGTGGAAAAAGCTGTTGCCAACCTTAATACTAGCTTATACATATCAATGAATGATTTATTAATTGAATTAAAATTAATTTAAATAGGTAACACCATTCTATTGAGTTCTAGAAAATATGATATTAATTATATCCATCATAATTAAATTCAATCATTAATGGAACGATACTTGGAGAAAAAGGGACGCCTAGGAGATTTGCCTCACGCTTAAGTCTAATGATGTTTTATTCAACTTGCCGGTGTTGCTAAATAGATTAATTTCATTCTAACAAAGAATAGATAATAATTTGCCACAATTCTTCATTCACTATTGGAATGAGTTTTACATTCAATTTTATTTTTTTCAATTTAATTTAATTTAATTTAATATGGAATTAGTTCTGATGATCATTTCCATTACTTTCCATCTCTTGTAACTAGATGCTGCATTGTTTTGGGAACAAACAATATATCAAAGCCAAAAAATTAACCTTTTTCCGGGTTGGGAACCTCCTGAAAAGTTCCTAGCTCATAGGATTGATCCGTATGATAGATGTAGGAATAGAATTTATACCCTTTCGATCGAAAGTAATTCATTATCGGCACAATGAGTTGAGCCTACTATGAGCTTTCCCTTACTGCAATATACTCGACAAAGAGGATTAGGTTTGGAGAGCGTTAAACCACGCCTTTTATTCCTTAAAGGGCTTGTCTTTCCATGCGCTAGACATCGATTAGGGCGAAATCGACAACGAGATCTTTTGGCAGAATTTCATCAATCCGATCCATCTCAATTGAAACGTGTTAATCCTGGTTATTGCTGTTACTCGCATCTAACACTATTGCTGCTCCAGTATTGCCCAAGGCTACGTTGAGAATGCCGCTTGACTTCTTATCTGAGACTCCCATTTGGTAGATCGTGAATTGGTCTTCGAAATGATTGTGGGCAATGCTTTTTTTTAGGAGATTAACATTAATAGGGTTGGGTTCAATGAGGAAAAATCTTGATTATGGTCCCATTTCCTTTGCCATGAGCATTGATTAGAACCCTACATGTACACCGGCATTCAAGAAGACTCCTCCATGAGGCACGAGGTTGCCTATCATAGTGATTATCTCAGGGTATTAGCACCCACCCTCAGCGATCAATCTTGATAAAAGTCCATCGTAAGAATCAACGTATATCTGATGACCATATCGAGTATTTGCTAAGAACGTCCTTTCCTTTCTTTCTCCAAAGGCTGTGAGATTGTTTCCGGGCCAACTTGGTCTCATGTGGTAGTCTTTTGTTTTGTTGTAGTAGATGGTATTGCTCATCATCTTAATCTGATCGACTAGGATCATATTATCCTTCACTAATTTTTCTAGTGATTTCCTTTGCGAGACAATATCTTCTCCTAATTTAGTGATTTAGTACTTTTCAAGGATATCATTCGCAGTTAATTTTATGATATAGTCTTTTTGGACTGCACTCTCTTCAGTTAACTTTGTGAGTAAGTCTTTTAGTCTGGTATTATCTTCAATTATTTTTGTGATTTGGTCGGTCTGTATCGTTGAACCTCCAGCCACTCCAGCGATTCTTGTGAGTTCCTTACTTTGGATGGCATTATATTCAGATATTCTTGCTAGTTAATTTCTTTGTGTTGTGAGTTAGCTCCTGATGTCATTTGCTTCTCCGTAAAGTCTTGCCGTAAAAGAAATAACCAAGACCATAGCCAAAGAGATGACTACTAATATGACTAAAATGCAGTTAGTAATCTTCTTATAGTTTTATGTTGAAAGGCATCCTCTTTCTCTTTCATTCTTCCAAGAAAGGGCTTGGAGGGTCTATTCTTCATTTGCTGGCACTTTCTGACTTAATCGATTGCCATTTGATGATATCTGTGATAAGGATATTTCCTCATTCACGTTTTAGTGCATAAATTCTCAATTAATGGATATATTAACCATTGTTGATGAATAGCATATTCAAAACTGGTAATTCATAATAAATCAAAATGCAAGAGTAAATCAGCCATCTGAAGACAACACCAAAAGGTGTTGATGACTTCAGCTATTTCTAAGATGAATCAAAATTCAATATTTTAACGATTTTACAACAAGCATAACTCTGCAAAATACCAATGCATTTGGTTGCAGTTTCATATTATTTAATGAATAAGTTGTCTCGGACTAAATGATCTCGCCTTCGCCATTTAAAGATATTTTTTAGTTCAAACTTCTCTTAACTGGAAACTATTTGTTCTAATTCAGGAATTAGACCATTTGAGAACAAATGCCTCCTTATTAATATTTCAAAAGACGTTACAGATGAGATTCATCTCACGCTTAAGTCTACTGATGTGTTATTTGACTTGCTGGTGTTGCTAAATAGATTGACTTTGCCATCCTAACAAAATAATAAATAGGAATTTGCAACAGTTGTTCATTCACTATTGGAATGAGTTTTACATTCAATTTTATTTTTCAATTTAATTTAATATGGAATTAGTTCTAATGATCATTTCCATTACTTTCCATCTCTTGTAACTAGATGCTGCATTGTTTTGGGAACAAACAATATATCATAGCCAAAAAAGGAACCTTTTTCCGGGTTGGGAACCTCCTGAAAAGTTCCTAGCTCATAGGATTGATCCGTATGATAGATGTAGGAATAGAATTTATACCCTTTCGATCGAAAGTAATTCATTATCGGCACAATGAGTTG
>Ga0302268_1001152_pt1 | contig 15341 bp, 11 predicted proteins | sample III_Bog_E2_1_FD_194554 | JGI IMG/M metagenome (GOLD analysis project Ga0302268, IMG submission 194554) | Peat permafrost microbial communities from Stordalen Mire near Abisko, Sweden - III_Bog_E2_1 | ecosystem: Environmental > Terrestrial > Soil > Wetlands > Peat | place: Sweden: Abisko...
AATAAGATTTTAAGTTTTTTATACATTTAGTCAGTATATCTTTCTAAACAAATAATAATAATTACAAATTTTAATAATTGAGAATTCAACAATTAGCCTTATTCTTCTCGAATGCAGCCATTTAAAATATAATATCATAACATTAATTTTTTTCTTTTAGGATCCTTTAAAATTGGCAAAAATTTATCCTTTTCATTATTGCCAAGATGTAATTAAAATTTGAATGAGGGAGGCTGTAATTAATTGACACAGTAACTTGGATCAATGGTTTCCATCCATTCGGCTGGTAACGAGTAGCAGTTAGAATAATTTCCATCAACCATAAAAGCATCATGATATTTGCTTAGAGGCAAGCTGGAGGGATCAGATTTGCCTTAAAGCTTAATTCCAATATGCATGCCTATAACACTATATTTTGATTTTTAATTAAATACTAGAATTTGCTTAAATTTACGCATAGAATGCTTTTCACTTTCCTAATAAAGTCCACTTGTTCTCCCTTCAGCAAGGACAGAATTCCAGTTGTTTCCCCTTGTAATTCGAATTTAAATTTATGATTTAACCAAAAAGTTTTCTATTTTATCATGCTCCGAAAAAAGATAATAAATCTTAATTCCTTTAACAAGATTGTAGTTGGTAGCTGATTCTTTCAATTTGAAGGAAGCAAGGCTGTTATGTAAGCGCATAATGACATAATAATTTATCTTTGAATTAAAATCCTAAATGATCAAATTACGGATGTCCTCCAAGTATAGGAACAAACGCCATTCAAACATTTTACCAAATTTGTTGATCTAGTTATGCAAATTTATTTTCTTTATTTAGTCATCATTTATGCTGTGTGTGACTTTAGCAACACTCCTTTCCAACTCCATTAATTCTGACTAGGACACAATCAACATAAAACACAAATCGCAAACTCTAGAAGTATTAAAACTTTTGCGGTAAACTGCAGTAAAAGATAAAATGATTTGTCTCTTTTTAAGATGTTAAAAGAACTAAAAAATAAGTTTGTCTGTTAATGTTTTAGTTATTTCAGCAGCACAGTATTTTTGTTGGCAAACTGTGCATGTTAGATATGCAAGAGTTTCAGTCAGAGTTCTTTGTGGATGTATTGAATCTGACTTAGGTTGGAAAAAAACTTCCTTAAGATCAATGAGATAATATCTATTGAAAGGATCCATCACCCAATCACATACAATTTTCGAGATACTAATTTTCATTTGGCGTTATAAAAACTATACCATATTTAGTGTCTGTTGATAGAAAGATTTGTTTATAAACATAATTTTTACAAAAGTAAGACTATTCTAAGATTGTTCGCGAACTTTAAATTGGCCTTTTCCAAATCGCCTTTTCATAAAGCCTTAAACATTATCGATTTTAAAAGCTTCACTATTTTGTTTTCCTGGGAAATAAAAAAAACGAATTATGGATGCTTGCTTACCACTTCCTAATATAAAGCATTGTGCAATTTGATTCATTTCTAAATTGATTATTTTTTTGTACTCGTCTTTGCTCAAAGTTACAACTCTATAGTCAACCATTGTGACTGAGGAACCATCCTCTCCAATTTTTTAATCTATTGATTTTTCCTTGATGAGTATACATGGTAAAATTTGATCAGAAGCATTATTTTATTTCAGGCTTTTATAGAAAAGATCAAACTACAAATCTCTTTCACACAATCTTAATTACTGTTTTTGTACTTATTAATGCGTTATTGCGTTTCTTTTTCCACATCAGAGTCAAATGTAGATTTAATAATTCCTCCCATAAATTCAAGTTATCCAACTTATTCATTGTTCCTGAAGGCAGTGCGAATATAGTTATCTTTAGCGCCAGTAAGAGTCGCAGCTATATTCAGCTTTAATGTATGACCCCCTGATACAATTTTTTCAAGCTCATAAAAAAAATCAATGGGATACCCGAGATGTGATCTACTGCGATCATACTTCACAATGGGCTCAACTACTTTTTACCACTTACGAGCCTTATTAAGAATTGATAAAGACCGACCATTTTTTGTAGAATTCATATAATTAAATGTGAAATGAAAAGTTTAGTCAATGACATAAAAAATATCTCTTCTTGTAATTTAGTGAATTTTAAAGAATTCAATTTAATTCAGAAATTCTGGGAAATGGTTTGAAAATTATTGATAGTCTAAATAGCTTTATTTATCTTTGTTAATTCTAAGAAAGTTGTTGTTTGCAAGCCTTAATAAATGGATATTTGCATTATCTTGAATGGAAGTTGATTTGTTCTGTTTTCTTAATAAATTAAAAAATAATTAAGGATTTCTAATTTTTCCAGCCAAATATAGCAAATTATTACCATTTAATTCGCATGTATGAATTAGTTATTTGCTCATAATTAATTTTATTTATTATTCATGACTATATTATCTTTTACAACAAAGCTGATTAATATATTTAGGAGATTAATTGGTCAAAAATGTGGCATACTCTTTAAACAAAAGGTTACAAATAGTTTGCTCAGTCATATTTATGTAAATCCTCCTTCTTGATGACAGTTGTATTTTGGTATTTATCGTCATTTGCTGTTTTTACATTATTATTGTTTTTAGGAGACGAAGCCATGCCTAATTTGTCATGCAGTTCTCTTAATAGTTGGGCTGAAGGAGATAGTTTAAATTATTTTATTGTTTTTGCTATATATTATTTCTGAATAATTAAAGAAGAGTATTATCATTAGTTGACTAATTTAACTCCTAATTTATCATAAAACTTGATGATATGTTCGCACACTACATCTTTTTCTTCTCCCACACATTCATTATGAAAACGCATGAGCAAATTTATCATCTTTTTTAACTAGCTAAGCTAAATATCTTTGTCCAGGACTTACATATTTTACAGCTGAACTACATCTATCTTTTTACTTACTTCGAAAGGCGATCTTAGTATTTGTTTAATTTGCTCATAGATTGGCCTATACTTTCGCTTGAAAAGGCCCAGTTGCTGGTAGAGGGCGTTTGATATCTTAGATTATATTTTATCGTTGACAGTAAACTCCTTTTTGAAAATCCATTCTGAATCGGCAGCTTCAATGCAAGCAGCGTTAGTAATTGCTCTTTTTGGATTCAAGTTGGCAAAATTAAACATACAATTTCTGTAAATAATGCATTCATAGTGATACGCATGCTTATCGTCGATGTAGATATTGTAAAGATCTGATCGATTAAAATAAAAATTACTACCGATAGAAAACATAGGCTCTGATGTAATTTTAAAGCATTTTATTGGCTCCTTCCCCTCCTTCGTTTGAGGATTGGGATTTTCAGGGGTTAATTTTTTAGCAAGATTACCCATATAACTGGAACGAGTTGGTTTTAGTTCTTTCCGAAAATGTTTTGAGTTTTCTTTCTGTTCAAAAACTTTGCTTCTAATATGGGAATAAAGTTGAGTTTGTGACTTTTGTGCTGACCCTATTTTTTATTTCCTCGTTTCTTTAAATAGTGACTTGGGTCGATAACTATTGTCCCTGTAGGATATTTTATCAAGTTGGTCAAGTTTATTTTATAAACATGCAGATTCCTCGTGAATAGAAACAGGTTCAGTCTGTACTTCTACTGATCGCTGATTATTATCATGGCAGATGAAGGATTAGGAGGTAATTTGCCTATTGCTATTTCTCGCAATAAGACTAGTATTTTCAATTTAGGGATCGTCACTACCATCTACTGTAAATTTTATGGAATTGATCTTTTTGGATTTGTCCTTCTCTTTCATAAGCCCACTTAACATCTTTCTGGTTGGTCTTTTCGGGGCGATAAGATCTGTATTATTATCTTCTATGATTCGAATGCTTGCCTCCTTTTATCCCTATTGATCTTATTTAATAATTTATTTGAAAGATTTAAGACTTTTAAGAAAATGCTTGGATTTCGATTCTGCGATCACTTATTTTCGATAATTTAGAAATTACTATTCAAATTCAATGGATTTGCTTTCCAATAATTTTTTCAAACTTTCCGTTAAGGCCTTTTAGCTATCGAGTTCATTTTTCATTTTTTGAAGGGCTACCATTAATTGCTTGATTTTTGGTTCGGCTTTGTCCTGATCACAGACTGATATGGGCATAGTTTGAACTTCTTGATGAGTTAATTTGTCTTTTTTATGCTTTTAATAATCAGTAATTCTGGCCTGCACTAATTCTTTCATTTTTTATTTTGCTTCTTGAAATTTTTGGCTAATGACTTACTTCATCTGCTCTTAGAAATGTGAGTAGTCTGAGTCGTGATTTAACCTAAAATCTTAGATGCAACTGGCTTGAGTGCTACTCACAAATCGCGCCATAGCCTCAGTCTTAACGCTAAACTCATTTAGTACTTCTTCAAGGACAGATTAGTTATTAGAAATTTATAGTTTCATGGCTACATGTTTGCGATTGAGGATCTAATTTAAGGATGGATTACATCAGCATCATTAGAATCACTGATATATCGTTTGCTTTAATACTATTTATGAGTCTTTTTTAATAAAAAGGTACATATTTTTACAGCACTTGGTCTTTGAAATCCATTAGATGATTTACCTAATTCTTATAATGCTTTTTGGCTTATCTTAATTCGCTGCCAATGTCAGCCATAGCTAATCCTTTTCTTTTATTTCGCATGTCTTTTCCATAGGGATTGGATTTGATGACTTCTTCGCAAAATGCGCATATATTTCGGCCAGGTGAAACTATTCCATCGCCTTCCAAAATTTGGTCATTCTAAAAACTTGCTTTGAGTTTTTCATATTTTCTGCTATCCTCTAAATGAAAATACGTTTACTGAGCCACGTCCTGAGGAACCACTTAATAATTTTAAGTAATTGCAAAAAGGTTTTTCCGATGCAATATCCGAACTCTGAAATTTAAACAAAGTCACAGCTGTCTTTAATTTCTACATGACAAAAAGATTACCTAAGTTATGAAAATAATACATAAGATAAATATTTCATACGAAGAGAGGAGGTTTTTGATTGTTGCTAGTGTTTCATTATGCTTCAGTTTATTTCTCATTTATTTATTGAATTCTCCTTCGAGTTTTTGGAGAGTGTCCAACCCTGCTTCCGAAAAAGATTTGAGGTACTGAAAGAAAGCATTGAATTTAACTTCTTCTGATTTGATGTTGAAAATATCGTATTTTATGCTTTACATATTCGATTTAGAAATCACAACCAAATTTATTCTATATATCGATCCAAAATAAACGATTAACAATGCAATAAGTCATAACAATTGAACTATTGATAAAGGAACTTGTTAAAGATAAATAAATTTAGTGATAAATGACTGAGGCAAATGAAGGTATGAAAGATCACTAATGGAGATGCACCTGACTGCAGATAAATTAAAAAATAAAAGATAAATCTCGTTTTAAATTTAGCAAACACATTATTCTTACATTATCGAAATAGTTCTTTAATAATTTATTTGTAGATCTACAATATTATAAACATAATACGCCAATCGAATATATCAAGAAATAGCATTTTGAATTGTAATTCATCCTTGGGTTATGATTATAAATGAGTTGGCATCTTTTCTGCTACAAATAGATATATTTTGTGTTTGATCATCCATTGTTTTGATTTTTATAAATGAATACAATTTTTGTTTTCACTGTTTTTTTAATAATGGCCATGGAAATTGAGTAATAATCTTTTGACATTGGTTTCTATGGGTATTGTTTTCAATTTTAATTCATCTAAACATTAACTTTGTTTTTTTTTTGTTAAGACACAAATCATAAACAATCAGAACAACAGGTCCGTTTATTTTGACACCTTCACATCAATTTTCATTTCAATTAGCATTTTGAAGAACGTAGTCAGCAAGGAAGAAAACTCCTTACGATCAATTGTTTAGTCTCCATTCACATCAAGTAAATTGAACAAGTCTTCAAGGTCATCTCTTGATGGCTACTCTCCCCCAATTAAATTAATCAGAGACTTAACCACTCGGGGAAACTAGTTTTTTGAAAAACGATAATTTTTGTCGGAATCGAATTCATTGAAGAGTTTTTCTAAAATAATGTCGATGTCATCAAGGGTGAACTTCCTTCCAGATGTAACAGTGGTAAAACTTTTGAATTCTTTAGCTGATATCATTTGACTTTGATCTATGAAGAAAGATTATAATTATATTAGAAGCGACGGTTAGCATTTATTGAGTAAAAAATCTCATGCATAAACTATTAATGTAAAGCAGAAGCATTAATTTTTGATTCATCTAATTAAGATTTCACAACTAAAAATAGATTTATATTTTTTGTATTATTCCTGTTTGGCGCTTATTTAATAATCATTTCAATGGGTAAAAGCACAAAGAAACAACAAGTGCAATCATCAAGTTAAAGCTAGGAGGCTTTAGATGAAGATGAAGATTAAGCCCTCATGGACTCCTATTTCTAGCCCGAGGAAGATCAGCATCATCAACATGTCCTTAGCAATCTTGCTCAAAATATATCGGTGACTCATAACGGAGAGCAACTCACTTGGACTGCTCTATATTCTCTCAAAAAGAGATAGTTATAGCTTAATGAAGAATTAAGAGAACAAATTTAATTAATCAAAAACAAATTCGAGTTGCTCAAACAACCTCTCTACAAACAAATATCGACAGTAGCTCTCGGCAATCGAGTTGCTGATATTCTATATAAACCAGAGGAATTAAACTGTCAAGGCCATGCCAAAAAAATGGCTCCAAAAAAAATATAAAACTTTTGGGGAATTATTTTTGATAAGGAGGATATTCTCACTGAATAAATTGACGTCGAGTGTTTTGGGAAAATCAAAGATTTTTCCTGTGAAATTGTTGATCTAAAAACCAATCACTTGAAAATTATCTTCAAATTCTTTGCTGAAACATAGTACTTTTCCAATTTATAATTAGCATTGGATGTTTGGTTTGATGCTAAAGTAGGACCGATCAGGAGAATTGAAAAAGAGATTGAATATAAAAAAGTGAAGGTTGACAACTCCGTTTTTACTCTTTTGTACGATTCAAACACCGATATTCAAGTTTGCTATAACTTTGCAAGCTAAATCTACCAGGATTATAGCAACGCTCTTTATTTTTATTTTAGATAGGAGGATCTTGATTCGCAAAATTAAAATCTATCATCAGTACAGGAAAATTCATAAAGACTCGAAGGGGAATCGTGTAAAAAAGGTAAACATAGCAGCAGAGACTAAATAAAATTTAACGCATGATGATGCATATATATGATTAGCAAATAATGATGAGTATAATTAGACTTGGTTTTAGTTTAATTTCGTCATTTGAAACTCAATACTAACTCAAGTCGGCGCCCATTATAATATAGTTTTCATCTTGGAAGTGGAAACAAAAATAATTTAATTTTATCGTTTAAAGATGAGTGAATGCTCATAAATAACAATCCTTCAGATATTTTATTCACAAAAAATGAAACTTGCCTTGTTGGATGGCCTTTGTTTTTCAGTTTAAAATATTTACAATAGCGAATAAAGTGAAGTGATTCTCAATAATTGTTGGTAATTATGCAATATTTCTTCTGTTTTTTGTTGAATAGAATTTTCATGATTAAATGGGCATGATTGTGTTGAACTTACAAATGCAGTTAGAAATATAATGTTAAAATAAATGATATCTGATCTGAGATAGTTTAAGTCACCCATATCAAAGCTGAAGCTGCATAGTCTTTTTATTTTTGTGATACATCTTATTTGTCAAATCATGTCCATATATTGCGTCTATGCTATTATAAAGATTCGATATTGGGAAGTGCTTACCTATAAAATGGATACCTTTTTTGACAACTGCTTTTAGGGTCACTAAAAACTAATACAACTCAAATATGACCCGACATCCATCAACTAATTCACCAAAGATCCTGTGGAACAATTTTTGAATGATGGGGCCTTTATCCATGACCACAACTAAACTCATCAGCTTCTGCTCATAAAAGAAGTCTGCAAAAGTGAAACTGTGGAGGAACAACTCGAATCCTAATCTCAAGCGATAGACCCCTCTCCAAGAAGAAAGAAATCGATTTTTCATAACTTTCAAAAGCACATGATTACTTTGCTGAAAAAATTTATCCATATTGATGAAAATACAGTTGAGAATGGACCTAATAAGCAATTGGCACAAGATATTTGGCTGGCTTTCAAAAAAACAAGATGTTTTAACAAAAAATGTTTGCATATGATATTTGGGATTGCCTCGCCCACCGCTTTCCCATAGCTCATCCAAACAGTTCCTTTAGAAAACAGTCAGTGCAGATTTATTTTATCCAAAAATAGCATCCGAGATATCCTCGAAGTACAAGCCTTTATGAGGCAAGAAGTCGTACGCCAGGCTTCTTTTCTGAGCAAATAATTACTTCAAGAAAAATGTCAAATGAATCGTTTCTAAGAATTCTACTAATATTTTCAATGCTTTATGTGTGAGCTAAGTCAAGGACCCATGACCAAACGCATGACAAAGACAAGGAAACATATTGTGGTTTAAAAATTGATGAATGCGGATAATAATTGATTTTGATATTACTGCATACAATTATGGTATTGAATATGATAATCCTTAAAAATTATTAGATAAAAAAATATTGAGTGATTTATTTAATATTGCTATAGATGGCAGTAAAAAAGAATTGATATAACTAACTCCACATTAATTATTTCAAAATACTGTTTAACAAAACTGGTAAATATTTTATTTTTGGTTGGTATTATTCAATTCATGACTAGAATCACGATTTAATCATATTTCATTGAGATTATTGTGCACTTCAGATACAGTCTTGACAGTATTAAGGCCATTAAACTTGAAAGTACCTCCATTGAACGATTTTGTAAAGTTACTATTGCAAGGAAAATATTTTTATTGAATTTACACATCGGTTGGCCTGCTGTCGCCATAGTTCATGTTGTTAGTCCGATAAATTGAAGGGCCGACTTAAAGTCCTGGTTAAGGGTATTAAGAGTAACCATTTGATGCATGGAAATCAGTTTTCTTTTGATACCGCACATTGTCAGAATGCGGATTGACACCTTATTTTTCTAAAGCCTCTTTAATAACTTTATCCTTGATAAGTCGTTCTGTCCTTTTGAAGTCATTGAGTGATCCCACAATTTCTGAATAAGTTGGAACAACATCCTTTTTTAGATTAGTGTTTTCAGGTCTCACATTGTTCTGGGCCCAAGGAGATCCATATTCTTGACTACTCGTCTTATACAAATTGTTTTTGGAGCTGATGGTAAAGCAGTTATTACCCGTTTAGTTTCGCATGTGCTATTTATAACTTCAATAATTTTTAAGAATATAGAAGGCATTTGAGTTTATATAACTTTTAAAATTTACAGGATTTTTAACAATACGACACTATTGAATAAAAAAATCAGTTTTTCAGAAATAGAATTGAGTTTATATGTTGATTTTGCTCTTTCGAATTAGCTTTGATAGAAGTTAAATTAATCTGTTAAACCTTTCTTTATATTGCATACTCTATCCACCAAAACATGAGTAGAAGTGGGTTCATAATAAAATTAACCTATTCTTATCATATATTAATATATGATGTTTGAGGAATTTGATATTTTCATATATTAATAAGCAATAATAAAAACCCAAGCTTTGGATAAAGTACATATATGTTAAGATTAAAAAGATTATTATTGATAAAACTTTAAACTTTATTTCTATTGGTGCTACCAGCTGAGTCAAAACACTATCTTATCCATGCAATCATGCCTCCCGCATAAACTTATAACTTAAATCGCCTAAAATTAACACCTGAATCATGATTTTAAACTTATTATATTGATGATATCAGTATTTATCGATTTTTCACCTTTAAATCATATATTTCATTATCTTTTTCCTCATGAGCACTGACTGTTATAATTAAGGAATAAATTCATTTTTTTAAAAAATAATCGTACACAAAAATAATTAGGAAATGTTATCTACAAAATAATCTAAATAACTTGTTCTGACCATGAGGAAGCCTTATAATTTTCAAACAATTGAAAAAAATGAAAGGTACTATTATTATTTTTTATTTATGAATCTTAAAGATGAATCTCTTTCAATAAATACAGTAAGGGAAGATATCTTTATTTTCTCAATGTTTTTTTAAAAATGTTTTCAAAATTTAGAAGCTGGATCAATAAGATATTTTGCTTAAATTTAAAATTATTAAAATAATCTCGACAATGGACTCAAGGATAAAAAGGATAAAATAAATATTGCCTATGAAGATGGAGAATGAAAAATTGATGGTCAGCTATTAAAAGTTGTTAAGTGGCACGTCTTTTTTAATTATATAAATTACTTGATTCAATATAACGTAGTTTTATGAATTTTCATAACCTCTGCTTTTCCCCTGAAAATAATGAGCTGCCATACAACTACAGGTCGTATTTAGCATAGTACTAAATTCCTCATGATAAATATCTCGTGAATGATTAAAAAATGATTGTTGATAATTCAATGAAAATTCAAAGCTACAATAATATTGCAGAAAGTATTAATTATTATTAGTTTTAGTTAATGGTGTTAAAGTTTAGGTGAAAAGAGGGTGTTCTGATTCAAAAATAGTCAAAATAAACGAATAATAAGGACCTTCTAAAATATCATCAAGTAATTCATACAAAAAGCTCATTTGCATCGCAAGACAAACATTGTTAGGAGTATTGACTCCCGAAGACGAATATCGCTTTTTAAGGGATTTTTAGTCCTTTAAAAATACGAAATCCTACTTCTTTATTATCCTCGCTCATGCAAAGATCCTCCTGCCGACTACTAGCATTCAGGCCTTTACTAAGAGCTTTGTTAGAAAAATAAACAATAAAATCTATTATTATTAAAGGGAGATAAACAAAACTAAGAATATACATATTAGGAAACTTAGATTAAGGGAAATATCTGATATTGAAAGCGCATTAAAGTCCTATCATCTTTATTTTGAGGGGAATATCGATGACGCTATCTCCACTTTTTATAAAAAAGAGAAGGCCTTCTTTAAAACAACCAAACAGTATTACCAAACACTATAAACTATCATCAATGTAGAGACTATACTGACCAGGCAGACTTTACGTTATTCCTTTCTGAGTTCACCCAACTTTTGCTTATACGATAAAATGATCATGCCAGATATGCCAAAATCAGATTTGAAATCATCTGAATTAACTTATCCCTTTTTGAATTCAAAAGATAAATTGGCAGGGTTCGACCCAGATAACATAGCTATTTAGGCAAAATGGCCTCTTTTGGGTTTATAAAATACCTATCCAATTTACGAACACTTCTTTCCAACTATTTTCAACTATGGAGGATAGTATATTGAAAAGGTAGGTTAGTCAATTTGGAATATATAACCAAAATAGCATCTTTTATATGATAAATACGATATTCTTCAAGTCAATAATCATAAGGACGAGGAAAAGCTTTGAATGTGATAGTATACAGAGTCTATATAACATTTTTTAGTTGTTATTCTTCCTCCCTCGAATCATTAATCATGAGAGAATGTATCAATTACAATAATTACAGTATCACAGATGAATATCATGGAACCTTCTTCTTTGAACTAGCAGCAAAAACCTTCACTTTTTTTATATATTCTTCCCGGTTGTTTTTGTAGAGAGTCAAAGGCTATTGCTGGGCAGGACTCTATATATTTGGCTCATCTTTCAGTAGTTTTTGAATACCCAACAAAATTTGTTTTATCGTAATATGAGGTTTCCAGTCTTCTTCTTCATTGAGAATTGAAAGGCATACTGTTCCAGAAGGATATATGTTTGGATGAGGTAAAACAGGTTTGAACACACATTTGGGAGGTCTAAATAAAATAAGAAGTACCTAACAGGGAAATCATGTGTAAAGTCCATCGTTAGAACGTAGTTTCCTCCTTCCCATGGTGAATCTTTGGGTCCGGGAATCTCGCACTGCCACTTAAGCATGTTCGTGGTGTTGTCTGGATTTTAGATTGGTTTGGCAACAAAGCCGAAGGGGTGGTCGCTTCTCCATTCCTTTCTTTATTTTTTGAGTCTATTGATGACCAACTCGTTTATTTATTTTTTCTCCATTCAATTTATATATAATCCCTCTTTATTTGCATTTAACATACAAACTAGTCTCAACAAATGGCTCAATTTATACTCAAAATGATTTATAATATTAACCAGGAACGATATTTTTATCGATACCAAGTGGCTGGGTAATTTAACTTGATAAATTAAGTTTAGAATCATATGCTTTTTTGATAAATCATGCCTGTTTGGTCCAAATTTGCAATGGAAGAGTAGTGGTTCCCGTGTGGTAAAAGTTAAGATCGCGAAGGTATTGATAGTTAGAAGCTAGCAATAAACTCATCGGAATAGCAATAGACGTTGCTCTCAAAGCTAATCCCCATGACCCTTTATTTTCAATAGTGACTTATGAAGTGAAGGCTGGAATTGACTTGGAAATTTAAATGAGTTGGTCTCTTTCTCCGTACAATTGAAGAGTATTACTATTCATATAGACCAGAATTGCCCTTGATTTTTCGTGCAGGAAGTGGGCTTGACTGTTTTGGCAAATGACATCTTTAAGGGCCTGAAATTCCTTATCTTGCATTGATTAATATTATATTAGTTAAATCAGTCATCATCATCGCTTCTCTAATCAAACAAAATTATTATTTATTTATTTTTACATCTCTTAAGTCATCTACGCATTTAAATGTATGTTATATGACAGATGATCAATCCCTTCTCATATAAAAGAGGATGTAAGCCCCACTTCCCACAATACTCGACTCTGAGACTACGTGCACAGAACTATCGTTGAAGTCGTACCACTTCTCGCCATTTTTGGCATAGGCTGTGTAATGACCACCACCCATTCCACCGTAGTGATTTGACACAGCATAAAGGTCATAAATAGGCTCGGAACTTACTTTCAGTTTGGTTGGATTATCCGGATACTTTGGTGGAATATAGATGTCACGATTTTTAGCCTCTTCAATGTAAGAAGATATGGGACGAGGATCAAGCAGATGAGGTTTCATATCCAGTACAGTGGGGAAGATAACTTTAGATTCATTCTTCTCCTTTCTAATCATACCTTTCTGCTTAAACCGTTTTAGATGAAGAATGAGTACCTTGGGTGCCTTATAGATCGTCATTTATTTGTTAGCTTGCTTATGTTCCTTGCACTGAGGGCAATACCATTCGTTTCCTGCTTCCAACTGTTCAGCCTAGCTTAGAGTAGAAAAGCAACTGTCCAAATCTACCGGAGTATCCTCATTTGAATACGAGCTAGGTTTAATCTTCTTGCCTATATCGTCGAAATCTTTAAGTTTCTCAAATGAAAAATTTTAAATAGATCCCTTGGTAAACCTGATATCTAGCTAACAATCTCTTTCATTGGTTTTGGATAGCAATTCTGAAAGAGTCATGCTATCGGTAACCTGTATCTCCTCATCATATTTAATTTCAACAATGTGATAATGGCGATCCAGTTTTTTGCCATATTTTAGAAATATTTCGAAAGGCCTCTTATTTAGCATGATTGACTCGTACTACTAATAAGATTTACCCCCGAATATCTTGGTTCTATTCTTGCTGTCGTTGTACGCTTCGTTGTAGAGAAATCGTAGCATTCTTTTAAATATGGTCAGACCATTGGTGCTGTTCCTCTCGAAAAAGAAAGGAAATTTGTACCATACTCCATCATAGTCGTTGTAGTAATAGCTCTTCTTACTAAATCGGCCAGTTATTTCGACGCGATTAGACATCTGCATTTCCTCCTGGGTAAGCTGGACGGTGAAGATGTTCTTGTTCTAATTCTCCATCTTGTATATGATTTCAGATAGCGACTATCTTCCTGCTTTATAGATATCCTCTTTTAAACTCACCAGGTATATTAAAATTGATTTTTAGTCCACCTCAGCAATGCGAGCAATGTTCTTAGTCCAATCTTCTATATTAGGCTTCGAGTAAGTAAATGATACTCTTTTGGTTTTGGTTTCAAAGTTTCTGAAAAAAACAAAACATTCAAAAACGTTGACTACTTTTTGAGGAATGGGAAGGGTGACTGTTATAAAGGGATCGAATGTGATAGATTCCTTGCTGCAGGAGGGGCAGGTAACTTTGGATTTGTACTGGCCAGTCATAACGTCGGTGATGATTGACTGATTGCGTTTAATGTGAGCGAGCCAGCTTTCTAGAGCAACTTCCTTGTCCGGTCGATTATTACTTTCAACTGATTCAACGTAAGGTTTCTTTCCCACTCGATTCAAATCTTAATGCAATCCATCGATAAGGAATGAAAAGAATTCCTGAGAGTCATGCTGGCCGTAACCTGAAAACATGGGATTAATTGAACTGACTACACTCTTTACGCCATCAGGCACAAAGACATTATCAGTTTAGCACCACATGCCCTTGATGAAATTCGCATAGGTTTTAGCAAGTTTTCCCTTAGTTCCCAAGAGGTTTGTACGATTAATCTCGTACTAAAAAAAGCTATTGAGGAAGTATTATGTGAGTGGAAGAGTGTTTGAAAGGCATTGCAAACAACTGTTCATAAAGCAAGTATTGCCCAAATTTCGCAGTCCAACTAAGCCATGTTGACTTCCCTTTTTTGGATTCATGTCTATTGGTTTGTTTAGTTCCTCCATCTCAGCATACTGGCATGAACGTTAATGAAAATGCCTATCCTTCTCCTTGCATTTCTCTGTGCAGTAGGCTACTTTCTCGCAGCGGCAGGGAAACTTTAGCTCTGTTATCTCATAGCAACCCTCACATTTCTTTTAATAATCAGACTGTAAGAACCAGCGAGCATTTTTTTCCTTGGCTTAAACTACAAAGAAGTCTCCTTGGCCCATCTGTAAATCTTCAATGCGCGCATCCTCCAGCAATTTTTTGCCAAAGCCCTTAATGCGATAGTCATAAGTAGCCCTGTCTGCAGCAATTTTAAGGTACTTGAAAAAAGTATCTAAATTTTCTTTTTTATCGACACGCCATAGGCGATGATCATATGCTATTTAATTTTCTTCAGCAGCTGCTATCTTAGCTAATATATCTTGAACTGTTGCATTTTCTGACTCTTCAATGGTTTTAAGTTAGAAATCCTCTCTTTTTTTAATTTTTAGATCGATTTGTTTCAGGTGCAAGTTGGTGATGCAGATATATTGATACTTATTTAGATAAACTGGTATCCTTTTCTAAGTGCCCAACTTCACAGCAGTTCTTTTTAGAGGAATTCCCTAAAATTCACGAAATATCGAATATGTTTCTAGGCTCACAAATTCAAAATCCTCCTTTTCTTTGAGACCCTCTCGCAATGTATGA